>ENA-UOYA01005117-UOYA01005117.1-activated-sludge-metagenome-genome-assembly--contig:-NODE-5117-length-10548-cov-4.493377_pt1 | contig 10548 bp, 11 predicted proteins | sample MGYA00238163_ERZ764804 | MGnify/ENA primary metagenome ERZ764804 (study PRJEB28919, sample SAMN05720223) | activated sludge metagenome | isolation source: Anaerobic digester | place: Hong Kong...
GCTGGCACGGGCGAGGACGGTCTGGCACGCGCGCGCCAGACCTGCGCCGCGCTGACGGCGATGAACAGCAGCAGCGCGGTATGCGACACCCGACGCGCGCCAAACCGCTCGACGATCCTTGCGTTGGAGAAGTTGGCCAGCGCCATGCCGCCCGCCATCGCCGCGAAGATCAGCGGAAAGGCATCGCCTGCGCCGAAATGCTCGGCAACCAGCTGCTGCGCCGAATTGATATAGCCGAACATCGCGCCCGACAGCATCGCCGATCCCAGCACATAGCCCAGCGCCTGGCGGTTGCTGGCCGCCTGCCACATGTTGCCCGCGATGGTCATCGGGCGGATCGGCTGGCGGAATTCGGGGCGTAGCGTTTCGGGCAGACGCAGAAGCACCCACAGCCCGATTGCCGCCGCCATCACCCCCATCCCGCCGAAAATCCAGCGCCAGCTGGCCACCTGCATCACCGCCTGGCCATAGCTGGGCGCGATCATCGGCACGATCATGAACACCACCGTGATGGTCGACATCATCCGCGCCATCCTGTCGCCCGCCGCGCGATCACGGATGATCGCGCCGGGCAGCACCGCGAGCCCCGCCGAGGACACCGCCTGGATCACCCGGCAGACCAGCAGCGCGGTGAAATCCTGCACCAGCGCGCTGGCCACGGCAGTCGCGATGTAGCAGACTAGGCTGCCCAGCAGCACCGGACGGCGGCCGAACCGGTCGGCCAGCGATCCCGGGACCAGCGATCCGAACCCGGCGGCCAGCAGGAACAGCCCCACCACCAGCTGGCGATCGTTGGGATCGCTGACCTTCAGGTCATGCGCGATCTGGCCCAGCGCGGGCAGCATGGCATCGATGCTGAGCGCCTGCAGCGACATCAGCATGGCCATCAGCGCGATGAACTCGCGCTCGCCGATCCGGTCCGGCACGCTCTGGTTGAAGGGATTGGGCATTGCCCGTTCCATGGCCGCTTGCGCCGCCGCTGGCCATGGCTTTTTGCACCTGTTTCGCAATTGATCGCCGCGATAGGATGCGCGGCATGAGCGAAGCGGCGGCCCAAAGCGACGAGGAAGACGATCGCGCCCCCGGGCTGCGCAAGATCATCCATGTCGATATGGACGCGTTCTACGCCAGCGTCGAACAGCGCGATGATCCTTCGCTGCGCGGCAAGCCGGTGGCGGTGGGCGGCGATGGCCCGCGCGGGGTGCTGTCCACCTGCAGCTACGAGGCGAGGCTGTTCGGCTGCCGCTCGGCCATGCCCTCGATCACCGCGAAACGGCTGTGCCCGCAGCTGATTTTCCGCCGCCCGCGCTTTGCCGTCTATACAGAGGTATCCCGCCAGATCCGCGCCATCTTCCGCGACTATACCCCCCACGTCGAACCACTCAGCCTCGACGAGGCCTATCTCGACGTCACCGAGGACCTGCGCGGGATCGGCTCCGCCACGCGCATCGCGCAGCTGATCCGCGCGCGGATCAAGGCCGAAACCGGGCTCACGGCAAGCGCCGGGGTCAGCTACAACAAGTTCCTCGCCAAGCTGGCGAGCGACCAGAACAAGCCCGACGGCCTCTGCGTTATCCGGCCGGGCGAGGGCGCGGCATTCGTGGCGGCATTGCCGGTGCGGCGCTTTTTCGGGATTGGCCCCAGGGGCGCGGAGAAAATGGCGGCCCTTGGGATCGAGACCGGGACCGATCTGGTTCGCTGCGACATCGCCTTTCTGCGCCGGCACTTCGGCGGCCAGGCCGACTATCTCTACCGCGCCGCACGGGGCATCGACCTGCGCCGGGTCAAGGCCAACCGCCCGCGGAAATCGGTTGGGGCCGAGCGCACGCTCGACAAGGACATCTCATCGGGATCGGCGCTGCGCGACGTTCTGGCGCGGATTATCGAGATTACCTGGAAACGGATCGAAAGCTCGAAAAGTGAAGGACGGACCGTAACGCTCAAGCTCAAGCATGCCGATTTCAGCCAGCTGACCCGCGCCCGTTCGCTGCCGCGTGCCGTAGCCAGCAGGGATGAATTTGCCGCGATCGGACACGCGCTGCTCGACGAGGTGCTGCCGCTCGCACAGCCGGTACGGCTGGTTGGCCTGACCCTGTCGGCACTGGAAGACGAAGATCGGCCGCCTGCTCCGGTGGGCGGAGCCAGCCAGGGGCAATTGCCCTTCTGATGCCCGGGCCATTTTTTCTGCGATGTCGCGTGTTTCCAAGCTCGCAGCGGGCGACTTGATATTGTAGCTGCCGACCTGGAGTTGCCTGGTCCGGGAAGACACTTCTGCAAACGGCTATGCGCGTGCTTGGCACGCCGGGCCCGATATGGGGGGTAATCCTGTGGTCCAAACCACCGGAAGGAAATAAGATTATGCGTATCAAAGTCCTGGTCGCGGCCATTGCCGCCCTTGCCCTGCCCGGCCAGCTGGCAGCAGCAGAGCCTGAATTCAAATATGCCGATATGGTCCATTGTGCCGGCGTGCATCTGGTGGCCAAGAGCATCATGAGCATGGGCGATGGCGAGACCAAGAATGCGGACACCATTGCCACGCTGAACAAGCAGGCTGCCGCGCTGATGACCTTTGCATCGCTCGATTCGAAGAAGAGTTCGGACGCGGTGCTGGCGGAATCGAATGCCGAATCCGAGAAGGTGATGGCCAAGGTAGCCGCCGAAGATACCGGCGCAGAATATTTCAAGGGTGAATTCTCTAAGTGCAATGATTGGGGCAAGGCCGCAGTCATGGCGATCGAAGAGATTACCAAGAAGTCATAAGCCGATCGAAGACGAACCCTTCGCCTGCGCCAGCCAGACCGAGAAATTGGCGGCCAGCGTGGGCGAAAGGCCATCTGGCAACGCATCGCTGGGGCAGAACCGTGCCTCGATCACCTCGCGCCCATCGATTTTCAGGACACCCTCGGCCAGTCCGGCGACCAGGTGGACCCGATTGATGGTGCCGTAAAGCGGTTCATCCACTGCCGCAAAATGACGGGCCTGGGCGAGCATCAGCCCGGTTTCCTCAACCAGTTCGCGCAGCGCCGCGTCCAGGGGATTTTCGCCCCGACCCAGCCCGCCGCCGGGCAGCATCCAATTGCCGCTGCCATAGGAATGGCGGATCAGCAGCACCCGGCCTTCGCCATCGAAGGCAAAGACCCTGCAGCCCCGCAGCCTGACCTGCGCCAACCGCCACCAGCGCCGCCGCACCGCATGGGCCAGGCGCAAGGCGCTGCGATGAATTGGCGGAGGAATCAGGCGAAGCATGTCACCGGTTGATGCGCCGCGCGCAGCAACCGCGCAACCGGCAGGTCATGCTTTCCCTCCAGCGCAGCCTCGAACAGGGCCAGCTTGGCCGCGCCGCGGATCACGAACAGCAGGCGATCGCTGGCCAGCAGCGCGGGGATCGTCAGGCTGAGCCGGTCAAACGGTGCTTCGGGCGGAAGCGGATCGGGGGTCAGGCGGCGCAGCGGCGCCGGATCGTCCACTTGCGGATCGGTGTTGGGAAACAGCGAGGCGATATGGCCATCCTCACCCATGCCCAGCCAGGCCAGCGCGAAATGCGGCGGCACCCCCAGCGGCGTCAGTGCCGTGACCCGTGCGCCCAGCGGCTCCAGCGCAGCACGAATCCGCCCGACATTGCTGGCCGGATGGTCTTCGGCAACGATCCGGTCATCCCCCGGCCAGACCGTGATCCGCGACCAGTCCAGCTTGCCCTGACCCAGCAGCGCCAGGATCGGAAACGGTGTTGAGCCGCCAGGGATAGTGATAGCGATGCCACCGGAAGTGGCGGCAAGCGCCCGCGCCAGCTTGCGTTCAAGCCATGCGGCAATATCGCTGTCGCTGGCGCCCGGGTGGATCTGAACCTTGCTCATCGCGTAGGCGATAGCATCCTCGCCGCGCGGCGGGAACGCGCCTGCAATGCTATGCAACTAGCGAGGTCAGGAACCACACCCGCTGTTCGGCCTGGTCGGTCCAGTCATCGGCGGCGCCTTCGGTGGCGTTGTCACCCGCTGCGCCAGCCGCCGCCTTGACCTCACGGATCGCCGCAACCAGCTTGCGGTTATCGGCCGCAAGTTCGGCAATCATCGCGCCGGCATCCAGCGCGGAATCGTCCTGGTCGGCGATCCGACTGCGTGCGGCGATCGCACCAATCGAGGTCAGCGTTGCAGCGCCGTTCTTGCGCACCCGTTCGGCGATCAGATCGGTCAGCGCGAAGATCTGAGTTGCCTGCTCGTCGAACAGCAGGTGCAAATCGCGAAACTGCGGCCCGCGCACGTGCCAGTGGAAGTTCTTGGTCTTGAGATAGAGCGCGAAGCAATCGGCCAGCAGGCCGTTAAGGCTTTCGGTCAGCGCCTTGGCGGAATTATCGGTGGTGGTCATGGCAAATCCCCGGAAGTGATCCAATACCGATGGACTAGGCCTATCTTCTTGATCGCTCAAACCGATTATATTGTAAACTATGATCGTATTAAGCGATCAGATCGCCAGCCAGAGTGCAATCCCCAGCAAAACCAGCCCCAGCGCGCGGCGCAGCGCGGTCACGGGCCATTTGTCCAGTTCCGCTGCCGCCAGCCAACCGCCCAACACTGTAAAACTGCAGCCGATTGCACCGCCCAGCCCAGCCGCGGCGGGCAGCACAGTGGTTGCGGCCAGGGCAAAGACCAGCAGCCGTGCGGCATCGGTCAACTGCTGGGCCAGCAGCACCGCACCAAAGGCAAACAGCGATTCGGTCGGCTCGGCCGGCTCTTTCAGCGGGCGGACCAGCAGCAGCTCGAGCGCGGCAACCCCCAGCACCAGGGCCACCAGCATGGTCCGCACTGGCGGCGTCAGCTGTGGAGCGAACTGGGCCCCGGCCCAGGCGGCTGCCGCCGCGCTGGCCCAGGCCAGCAGCAGCGCCAACGCCAACACCGCTGGCCGTGCGCCCTGACGCAAGGTCAGGCTGGCCACGAGCGCCTGATCGCGCGCGCCGATGCCCACGATCGCACTGCCAAGCAAGGCGAACAGGAACCCCATCATCCGGCCGCCGCCTTGCCGCAGCGGCCCGGCTGCAACCGCCGACTTTGCAGAGTCATTCCAGTGCCATGCATTGTCACGCGGTTCAGCCAGGTCGATCAGGGAAGCGATTCGTCCCGGCCATCCTGCATTCTGCGCAGGATTCCCGTCAACCGCCTCCTCTTTCGCGCCGCACCAATGCGGCGCAGGCGCGCGGCCTAGCCGGCCTGGCCAGCCAACATATCGAGCGCGACGTCGACGATCATGTCTTCCTGGCCGCCGACCATCTTGCGTTTGCCCAGTTCGACCAGGATCGAGCGGGTATCTATGCCGTATTCGGCCGCGGCTTTTTCGGCGTGGCGCAAGAAGCTGGAGTAAACCCCGGCATAGCCCAGGGTCAGCGTTTCGCGGTCAACCTGGACGGGGCGATCCTGCAGCGGGCGAACCAGTTCCTCGGCCGCGTCCATCAGCGCGAACAGGTCGCAGCCGTGGTTCCAGCCCATCCGGTCAGCCGCACCAATGAACACCTCGAGCGGGGCATTGCCCGCGCCCGCACCCATCCCCGCCAGGCTGGCATCGACGCGAATCGCGCCGCCCTGAACCGCAACGATCGAATTGGCGACGCCAAGGCTGAGGTTGTGGTGCGCGTGGACCCCGCGCTGGGTTTCGGGCTTCAGCACCTTGTCATAGGCGGCAAGCCGCGCGGCATACTGATCCATCGTCATGGCCCCGCCGCTGTCGGTGACATAGACGCACTGCGCGCCATAGCTTTCCATCAGCAGCGCCCGGCTCGCCAGCGCATCCGGCTCGCTCATGTGGCTCATCATCAGAAAGCCCGAGACGTCCATGCCCAGGTTGCGGGCCGCCTCGATATGCTGCTTCGATACATCGGCCTCGGTGCAGTGGGTGGCAATGCGGACCGAGCGCACGCCCATTTCATAGGCATGCTTCAGATCGTGCACCGTGCCGATCCCGGGCAGCAACAACGTGGTGAGGACGGACCGTTCAAGCACTTCGGCCACCGCCCCGATCCAGTCCCAGTCGGTATAGGCGCCAAAGCCGTAATTGAAGCTTGATCCTTGCAGCCCGTCGCCGTGCGCCACCTCGATCGCATCGACCCCGGCCTGATCCAGCGCGCGGGCGATGGCGCGAACATGGTCGAGTCCGTATTGATGGCGAATGGCATGCATCCCGTCACGCAGGGTGACGTCCTGGATGTAGAGCTTGTCGGTGGTGGGATCGAAAGTCATGCCGCCACTCCTTCGTGCATGCGCAGTGCGATCTTCTCGGCGGTCTTCATCGCCGCCGAAGTCATGATGTCGAGATTGCCGGCATAGGCGGGCAGGTAGTGCGCCGCGCCTTCCACTTCGAGGAAGACCGAGACCTTCAGGCCGGTGAATTCGCCGTCCATCTCGGGGATGCGCAAGGGGCGGTTGGAACCGATATGTTCGAACTGCACCGCCTGTTTCATCCGGTAGCCCGGCACATAGCTCTGCACTTCGGCGACCATCTCTTCAACGCTCTGGCGGATCGCGTCCTGATCGGCATCCTCGCACAGGCAATAGACCGTATCGCGCATGATCAGCGGCGGTTCGGCCGGGTTGAGGATGATGATCGCCTTGCCGCGCGTTGCCCCGCCGACGTCCATGATCGCCTGGCTGGTCGTCTCGGTGAACTCGTCGATATTGGCGCGCGTGCCCGGACCGGCGCTTTTCGAGCTGATCGAGGCGACGATTTCGCCGTAGTGAACCTTGGCCACGCGGCTCACCGCCGCAACGATCGGGATCGTCGCCTGGCCGCCGCAGGTGACCATGTTGACGTTCTTCGCATCGAGGCACTTTTCGCCGTTGACCGGCGGGATCACATAGGGGCCGATCGCGGCCGGGGTCAGGTCGACCATCCGCTTGCCCGCGGCCTGGACCAGTTCGTTGTTGCGCCCATGCGCACCCGCGCTGGTCGCATCGAAGACGATCTCGACATCGGCAAACTCGGGCATCGCGATCAGCCCGTCGATCCCTTCATGCGTGGTGGCAACCCCCATCCGCGCCGCGCGCGCCAATCCGTCGGAGGCCGGATCGATCCCCACCATCACACCCATTTCCAACACCTTGGACAGGCGCATCACCTTGATCATCAGGTCGGTCCCGATATTGCCCGAACCGATAATCGCTACCTTTGTCTTGGCCATCTTCAGGCTCCCGCAAATGTGAATGAACAGCTGCCGATCCCGGCGACCTCGGCAACCACCGCATCGCCCGCCTTCAGCGCAACCATCGGCCCCAGCGCGCCTGCCAGCAGAATGTCGCCGGCCTTCAGCGGCTCGCCGCGTTCGGCCAGGGTTCGCGCCAGCCAGGCCGCGGCGTTGAGCGGGTTGCCCATCACCGCCGCGCCGACCCCGCTGGAGGCAACTTCGCCGTTGACGCTCATCGTCATCGCCGCACCCGGCAGGTCGAGCCCAGCCAGCGGCAGACCGGCCTTGGCCAGGACAAAGAACGCCGAAGAGCCATTGTCAGCCACCGTATCGGCAAAGGTGATCTTCCAGTCGGCGATCCGGCTGTCGACAATCTCGATCGCGGCGTGAACCGTGGCGACCGCCGCAGCGACATCGGCGGGGGTCGAATCGACCGAGGGCAAGTCAGCCCCCAGCACGAAGGCGATCTCTGCCTCTGCCTTGGCCTGGATGCAGCGCGCCGGATCGAGCAGGCCGCCATCGGCCACTGCCATATCGTCAAACAGTACCCCGAAGTCGGGCTGACCGACCCCCAGCTGTTTCTGCACCGCCTCGGCGGTCAGGCCCGCCTTGCGGCCCACGATGCGCCGCCCCTGGCTTTCCCAGAACCGCGTGTTGGTTTCCTGCACCGCATAGGCGCCCGCCGCATCGGTCGGTTCCAGATAGGCGCGCAGCGGCGGCACCGGCGTGCCGGCATAGGCCTGCCGCAAGGCTTCGGCCACCTGGCGATAGTCTGACTGCATCGTCGAACTCCTCTTGCATCCGTTCTAGACCGAAGCGGCGGGCAATGCGCGTCGTCCGGACCGATTTCTCTTGCATGATGAGAGTTGTTGCCGAAGCGATTGGTCATGAAGACCCCGCCTGCCATCACCCTGGTCAAAGGACTGCGCCTGTTGGCAGCGATTGCCGGCGATCATGGCCGCACCAGCCTGCAGGGAATCGGGCAGAGCCTGGGCAGTTCGCCGCCTACCGCGCACCGCCTGGCACTGGCCGAGCGGACTCTGCAAACCGCCCGGAACTAGCCTCGGACAACGCATGTCGATCGCGTGCATTGCCGGTCCGTTTTCCCGAACCCAAGCGCGCGAACATCGCCGCTCTGTGCAGCGCAGTTGCTGAATTTTTTGGAAAAACTGGAGCGGGCGAAGGGATTCGAACCCTCGACCCCAACCTTGGCAAGAAGACCGACTAGCTTTTCTCAAGTGCGCCCGACTTAGCCAGTCTACTATAAAACAAGGGTTTAGTGAAAATTCAAGCTTTCCTCAGTGCGATCAAGATGCCTGAAATGGACTTGCATCTGCTGACAATTTGGTGACAAATGATGCGTCAGCGATTTTTGTCACCAAATGAGGAAGGGCGATGACTCCGGTTAAGCTAAGCAAGCGCAGCGTCGACGGACTGCTTTCGCCTTCCAAGGGCCAAGCGGTTCTCTGGGATACCGAGGTACGCGGCTATGGCGTACGTGTCCTTCCTTCGGGCACGAAGACGTTCATCCTTCAGTATCGCAACCCAGAAGGAATTCAGCGCCGGATCAACATTGGCCGATACGGTATCCTTACCGTGGATCAGGCGCGCGATCAGGCCAGGTTGTTCCTGGCCTCGGTGATCAAAGGCGAAGATCCTGCTGATGAAACGCGTCGTGCACGAAAGGGCATGACGGTCGCAGAGATGTGCGAATGGTACCTGACCGAAGCACGGGCCGGCAACATCTTGGGGCGACTGAACCGACCGATCAAGGCATCTTCCCTCGATATGGACGAGAGCCGTATCAAGACGCACATAATCCCGCTCCTCGGAAAGCGCGTGGTGGCGCAGCTGAGCGTCGCCGATGTCGAGCAAATGCAGTCAGATGTGAAGAACGGGAAAACCGCCAAGGCACGCAGCGGCGGCCGAGGCGGAAGGGCTACCGGTGGGGCCGGTGTTGCCTCCAGATGCCTTGGCACGCTTCAGGCGATCATCGGTCACGCCAAGCATAAAGGCTTGTTAGCCACCCACCCCACCCAAGGCGCGAAGAAACTTGCCAGCAAAAAACGGACCCGCCGACTGAGCGCTACTGAGATCGAGATGCTCGGCAAAGCCATCGCCTATGCGGAACAAAATCGCGAAAATCCTGTCGCGCTGGGTGTGTTGAAAACGCTGGTGTTAACGGGCTATCGCCGTGAAGAAGCGCAGGCGATGAAAAGGGCCTGGGTCAACGTTCCGGGTGGTTTCGTCAGCTTCCCGGACACCAAGGGCGGTGCACAAGTGCGTGCCATCGGCCCTGCCGCACTAAAGGTGATCCAAGGTCAGTCGGAAATTTTGGGCAATCCCTATGTTTTCCCATCTGAGACCGGAACCGGACCATACACCGCCGTAAGCTCCTGCCTGGACCGCGTGTGCAAGCTTGCGGGTATTTCAGGCGTCACGCCGCATACCCTGCGGCATACGTTCGGAAGCATTGCCGGCGAACTTGGTTTTTCGGAACTTACGATCCGCGCCATGCTGGGCCATGCCTCACAGAACGTAACCCAGGACTACATTCATATCGATGAAGCGCTAAAGCTGGCGGTACAGCGCACGTCGGACGAAATTGCCCGATTGCTCGACGTTGGTGCGAAGCGATTGACCCAGATGTCGAGGCCATGATCCCTCAGACTGGCGTGATCCTTATCGGCGCAGCTCTGCAACGGCGCGCAAGGAGTGTATGGCATCCCAATACAGGCAAAGACCGCTGCGCCTGTCGTGGCCGACAATTACTATAAAAATTGCGTTGAGTGTGGCACTTACCGCATCATGATTGATGCACCGGGGGCATTGCGTGGCGGGCACTGACTGGAAAAGCTTCACTGATCAGCTGCAGATTCTAAAGGATCGCGGCCTGACGGTCGGCGATGACACCCGCGCGATCGATTACCTTGAGAAAATCGGGTACTACTGCCTCAGCGGCTATTGGTATCCGTTCCGCGCACCGAAGGCCCAGCCCGTTGGTCTCGTATTCCGAGAAGACCATTTTTTGCCCGGCTCGACTTTTGAGGATGCTGTGGCGCTCTACGCATTCGATCGCAAGCTGCGCCTCTTGGCCCTTGATGCACTCGAGCGGATCGAGCGAGCTATCCGGGTCGACGTGGCTCACCTACTGGGTAGGCTCGACTGCTTCGCACAGTATGACCCTGCTCTGCTGCATGGCAATTTCGCTCGCCGAGCAATTCGCAAAGGTTATAACGCTGGAAAGACGGAACATCAGCTCTGGCTTGGTCATCAGGAAAAGCTGATCCACCGCAGCCGCAAACAGCATTTCGTCGCCCACAACATGAACAAGCACGGGCGCTTGCCGATCTGGGTGGCGATCGAGATCTGGGATTTCGGTG
>ENA-UOYA01005119-UOYA01005119.1-activated-sludge-metagenome-genome-assembly--contig:-NODE-5119-length-10540-cov-7.536290_pt1 | contig 10540 bp, 6 predicted proteins | sample MGYA00238163_ERZ764804 | MGnify/ENA primary metagenome ERZ764804 (study PRJEB28919, sample SAMN05720223) | activated sludge metagenome | isolation source: Anaerobic digester | place: Hong Kong...
ACCCTAAAGGGTTTTATCACTTCGAAATAGCAGTAGATTTAAAGCCAAAGAAAACATGGGATAAAGGGGTAACACCGGATAATTTGGTCGATAAAATGGACAAACAATTATCAAAAATCCCCGGCGTAACATTAAACTATTCGCAACCTATACGAGATAATGTTGAAGAAGCCGTAGCAGGCGTTCCGGCATCGTTAGTCGTGAAAATATTTGGAGAAGATTTTGATGTACTCGATGCCAAAGCAGACTCCGTGCTAAATATCCTTAAAACAGTCCGAGGATGTGAAGATTTAGGCGTGCTTCGAAATTTAGGACAGCCAGAATTCCGTATTGAATTAGACCAACAAAAAATGGCAATATATGGCGTAAATACTGCTGATGCTAATGCTGTAATAGAAATGGCATTAGGGGGAAAGGCGGCAACGCAATTATATGAAAATGAACGTAAATTTGATATTCGTATTCGATATCAAAAAGTATTCAGAAGTTCTGATGATAAAATTGGAAACTTGATGATACCTACGATGAACGGTGCCAAAATTCCGTTGCGACAAATTTCTACGATAAAAACACTTACCGGTCCTGCCTTCATTTACCGTGATAATAATATGCGCTACATTGCCGTAAAATTTTCTGTACGAGATAGAGACTTAGGAAGTACTATTGCCGAAGCTCAAAAAAAAGTAAATAAACAAGTACATTTATCAAAAGGATATGTAATGTCTTGGAATGGTGAATTTGAAAACCAACAAAGAGCGTCCAATACCTTGATGCACGTGGTGCCGATTTGTTTATTAGTAATCTTTTTGATTTTATTCATCACGTTTGGAAATTTTAAAGATGCTATGATTGTAATTACGAACGTACCTTTTGCACTCATCGGTGGTATCCTTGCCTTGCATATTCGTCAAATGAATTTTAGCATTTCAGCCGGTATCGGTTTCATAGCTTTGTTTGGAGTATGCGTACAAAATGGCGTGATTTTAGTATCTGTATTTAAAGAAAACTTAAAGAAAAAAATGCCAATTGACGAAGCTATTTTTTCAGGAGTAATTTCCCGTGTACGTCCGGTGATAATGACGGCGCTAATGGCTGCCATCGGGTTGTTGCCGGCAGCAGTTTCTACCGGTATTGGTTCCGAAACACAAAAGCCTTTAGCTACAGTTGTAATTGGGGGATTAGTAACCAGTACAATTTTAACACTACTTATTCTACCAATTATTTATAAAATTTTTATGAGCTTTACAAACACAAAAGCTAAACAAGATACCCAGCACGAATTGGGCTTGGAGTAACTTTTTTCTATTAATGGCAGATTTCTCTATACCTATAGAGAAATCTGTTTTTTTTTATACTTTTAATTTATGAACCTACATCAAAAAAAATTAGAACAACAAGTAATAAAACACGACCGCGTATTTATAGCAGATACTGCTAAAGTGCTAGGTAATATTGAATTGCATGACGATGTTTCCGTTTGGTTCGGCGCAGTGCTTCGTGCCGATTTTGATAGCATTACCATAGGTAAGCGTACAAATATCCAAGAAGGCGTTATTATGCACGTGGACTTTGGAAAACCTGTAATTATTGGAGAGGATAACTTGATTGGACATGGTGCAATGATACATGGTGCAGAAATTGGAAATGGTAACTTAATCGGAATGCGTGCTACCGTCTTAAACGGCGCAAAAATTGGAAATGGATGCATAATCGGCGCACATGCTTTGGTGACAGAAAATATGGTAGTACCCGATGGAAGCATGGTATTAGGCACGCCCGGTAAAATAGTGAAAAAATATCCACCGGAAGAGGTGAGCAAACGGGTGCTGTTTGGAGTAGAAGAATATTTGAAAGAAAAAGAATTGTATCTAAATGAAAAATACAACACGGAATAAAAAATCCTTTCTATTTTCATTATTTGATAGATTCAAGTATTAAAAGTATTTTTGTCGAAACTAAATTTTTTATTAGCCGCCATGAAAATACTCCTCATTCGTTTCTCTTCCATCGGCGATATTGTTTTGACAAGCCCCATAATTCGCTGCTTAAAACAGCAATTAGCCAATAGTGAAGTGCATTACTTAACCAAAGCAATGTATCAAGAAATGCTTACTGCAAATCCATATTTATCAAAAGTTTGGGCAATAAAAAATAATGTAGATGAACTCTTAAATACATTAAAAGAAGAAAAGTATGATTTAATTATTGACTTGCATGACAATATCCGCTCACATCAAATTACAGCACAGCTAAATGTAAAAACATATACATACAACAAGCAGCGTTTTAAGCGTTTTATGCTCTTGAAATTTAAAATAGACCTATTGCAAAGCCATGTTGTAGATAGATACTTTTCGGCAGTGAAACAATTAAATATCCTCAACGATGGAAAGGGGTTAGATTATTTCATTCCGGAAGGGGAGGAGATAACTCCGGCTAAAATGCCCTTTACACATATTGCCGGATATGGCGTAATCGTTATTGGAGCAAAGCACTTTACCAAACAAATCCCGAAAGATAAATTAGAAATTCTTTGTAAAGGAATTTCAATTCCCATTATTTTATTGGGAGGAAATGAAGATGCATATTTGGGCAAGCAATTGGAAAGTATTGATAATTTTAAAATTTTTAATGCCTGCGGAAAATATACTATCAATCAATCAGCCTCAGTGATAAAACGTGCTAAATGGGTAATAACACCGGATACCGGTATGATGCACATTGCTGCGGCTTTTAACAAACGTATTATCTCTGTTTGGGGCGGAACAGATAAACGATTAGGGTTTACACCCTATAACAATAATGCCAATTCTGTAATTTTCGAAAATACAAATCTTACTTGCCGCCCGTGTCATAAACATGGATTAGCCGCTTGTCCTAAAGGTCATTTTAAGTGCATGAGTGAGTTGGATATGCAAAAAATAATCAGCGTGCTGTAATAATTATTTCCAATTTACTTTTTCTTTCCAATCTGTAGTTCGCTTTCCTTCGGGATGAGGGATGTCATATTGTCCCACATAAATAAATCCAAGTATTTTATCAGTTTCCTCTACGCCTAAGGCATGTTTTAACGCCGGATGATAACACATTCCTCCCGTACTCCAAAAAGTGCCTACCTTATATTGTGTGGCGACTAAAAGCATGTTTTGTATGGCACAACTGGTGGCAGCTATTTCTTCTAATTCAGGAATATTGCTTTTATTACCTTTTTTATTTACACAAATAATTACATGAGAGCAATGTTGTGCTCTATATTTCAGTTTATTGTATTTCTTTAGTAAAAATTGATCCTCCGGAGTATTTTGTTTATATACGTCGGCATGCAATTCCCCTAAAGCATGCACACTATTTCTTTCAAATACGATAAATCTCCAAGGCTCGGTTAGCCCATGTGTAGGTGCCCAATTGGCAGCTTCCAACATTTTTTCTATTATTTCTTTTGGGGTATCATTGCCATTATAGTTATCAGGGTCTATTGTCCGTCTATATTTAATTGTTTCTAATGTATTCATAGTGTACAAAAGTAAGCAACAATTAATAAAAATAACAAGGATAAACAATAATGTCCTTATTTTTACCTTTATTGAAATATGTTACGACTGCGATTGCTATTTATTTGTTGTGTATGGATGAGCGTTCTGGCGAAGGCACAAATTGCTATGCAGGATTTTAATGCTTTTTCTAATCTTCGTACTAAAACCATTGCAGTTACTTCTGATACGATAATGATGGATTCCGTTAGTCTTTTCCCCAATTCTTTTTTTATTCGTGATGCCAAAACCAATGAATTTATTAATAAGGAAAACTACACATTAGATTTTACCACCGGAAAATTAATTTTTAAACATGGACTAAGACCGGATTCTGTTCATCTGAATTTCCGCACCTTTCCTGTGTATTTGGCAAAAATAGCGCAGCACAAAAACCCTAAGCTTATACGCAAAGGAGATTCGCTGTTTTATGAAAATTATTATTATCTGCCTAAAATAGAACAAACTGCCGGATTTATGGATTTTGGAGGATTGAATTATAGCGGAAACTTTGCACGAGGCATTCAGTTCGGTTCCAATCAAGATTTAACGCTGAACTCTAACTTAGATTTACGTTTGAGTGGAAAAATTGGAAATGGAATTGAAATTACGGCAGCATTGACCGATAATAATATTCCGCTGCAACCCGATGGTACAACACAGCAAATTCAAGATTTTGACAAAGTGTATATTCAATTGAAAAAAGACCCGCATACCGTAATTGCCGGCGATTACAATTTGAAAAGTTTTGACAGTTATTTTATGAAGTTCTCCAAACAACTGCAAGGTGCCAGTTACGTCAATAACCTGAAATTTAAAAACGGAATGCGCTTGCAAACATCCACTTCTTTGGCGGTAAGCAGAGGTAAGTTTGCCCGTAATATATTTCAAGGTACGGAGGGCAATCAAGGACCATACCGATTGGTGGGCAATAATAATGAAACTTTTATTATAGTATTGGCAGGAAGTGAAAAAGTTTATGTTGATGGCATTCGTTTGCAACGTGGAGAACTCTTGGATTATGTAATGGATTATAACACGGGAGAATTGGTCTTTATGCCCCGTTTTCTTATTACAAAAGATTCTCGGATTGTGGTGGAGTTCGAATATTCAGATAAAAATTATTTTAGAACTACAGTGCATGAAGCTATTCATTTTCAATGGAAAAATTTATCCGTTTTTACTCAAGTATATGCAGAGCAAGATGCTAAAAACAAACCAATTACTAATAATTTATCCGACAGTATAAAAGATTTTTTATCCGGTATTGGGAATAATATTTCCAATGCCTATATATCCGGTGTGCGTACGGCAACTTTTGACCCAAATAAAGTACAATATCGATTGACGGATTCTACCGTAAATTCTACTACTTTCGACTCTGTTTTTGTTTATGAAACGAATCCCGATAGTGCTAAATATGTTTTGAATTTCTCTTATCTCGGCCCTAATAAAGGGAATTATATTCCGAGTAAAAATGCCAATAACGTCAGGGTATATCAATGGGTAGCACCGGTTGGCGGTGTACCGCAAGGTACGTATGAACCACTGATTTTATTGGTAACTCCCAAAAGCCAGTTATTATTTACATTTGGCACGGCATATAAAATAGATAATAAGACCAATATTCGAGTGGAAATGGGACTCTCTAATTATGATAAAAATTTATTTTCTCCATTAGGCAAAAAAGAAAATTTAGGATATGCCGCAAACGCCCAATTGAATAGAACAGATTCCTTTAAACATCAATTTGTTTTTTCCAATAACTTAAATTACGAATTCAAATCGAGTAATTTCCAACAAATAGAACCTTATCGAAATGTTGAGTTTTCTCGAGATTGGAATATTGGCAACCAACTGAATTATACCGAACATATTGCCCGTTATCAAACACAATTGGCAGATATAAAGCATAATATTTTAATTGGCTATAAATTTTCTACTTTCCTTCGCCAGCAACAATATAAGGGCTTTGAAAATTGGTTGTCGTTCGGTACAAATTATAAGAACATAAAAATTGCTGCAGATGTCAGAGCTTTAACTACACAAGATACTTTGTATAAATCTATGTTTCTGCGCCCCGCAATTACGGTGGCTTATTCTATTGCCAAAGCCCGAGGTCTTGGATTTAGCGCAGGCTTTTATCAAGAAAATAATGTGTTTAGAAATAAACTGACGAATATGTTGCAACCAAATTCCTTTCGCAATAACAATTTCTTATTTCAATTCTTTATGCCTGATACTTCACGTTGGAATTTTATGTTGGAATATAAATTTAGAAAAGATGTGGAAGTGCGCAACGCTGCATTTAAAGACTCTACTACTGCACATACGGTAGAGTTTAGAGGAAGTGCAAATAAATTAAAAAACCAAACTTTTAATTGGACATTTACCTATAGAAATTTATCGGTGAAAGATACGGCGATACAACAGAAGCCGGAGCAGACTTTTTTAGGTAGAACAGAATATGGTGCTCGTATAAAAAAAGGTACACTTCGGTTGAATTTTATATATGAACTTGGAGGAGGGCAGGAGCGTGTTCGCCAGTTTACTTATGTGCAAGTGCCGTCCGGACAGGGATATTACAAATGGATAGACCAAAACCATAACGGCATACAGGAATTAAATGAATTTGTTCCCTCACAATTTAATGATAGTGCACAATATGTTCGGGTACAAACGGCACTTAACGATTATGTACGTTCCAACTCAACGGGATATACGCAAAATATTACTATTCAGCCGAAGGCGGTGTGGTTCAATCAAAAAGGATTTAAAGGGTTTATGGCAAAACTGACGCTGCAATCGTACATGCAAATAAAACGAAAAGTATATAAAGGGAACATCGGAAAAATGTTTAATCCGTTTGTGTTTAATACTACGGATTCTAACACTATTACGCTAAATTCTAATGTTCGTAATTCATTTATTTTTAATGCTGGAGATCCCATTTATTCATTTTCTTTTACCAATCAATTGTTGAATGATAAAGTGTTATTAATAAATGGATTCGATACCCGCCGAAGAATGGATAACAGCTTAGAAGCTTATTATAATTTGAGTAAAAAATTTACACTGAATCTAAAATTTATACAAACAAAAATGTCTTTGGTGTCAGATTATTTCCATGCGAACGACTATAATGTAAAAGGGTATTATTTAGAACCTAAGTTTACGTTTAATTATAAAACATTATTGCGCACTTCTATCAATTATGGACTTACGCAAAAGAAAAATGCAGCTGCTTTAGGAGGTGAAAATGCTTTAGCCAATAAATTGGAATTTGAACTACGATACAGCAAAGCGTTGAAGAACACATTGGAATCTAAATTCTCATTTGTATTGGTAAAATATTCCGGTGAGAATGGAACTACTAAATCTTATACTATTTTGGAAGGCTTACAGCCCGGAAAAAATTACATTTGGAGTGCAACCTACACCAGAAATATTTCGCAAAATTTAGAATTAAGTCTTACTTATGAAGGACGGAAAACCGGCACCGCCAAACTGGTAAATACCGGCAGAGCGCAATTAAGAGCTGTTTTTTAATTTTATCTAAACATTGCTTTTTACAAAAATATGCTGTACATTGTATTGTATAACCAAATTATAAACTATAAAAACTAAGCGTATGGGAGTTAAATTGAATTTAAGATTTGCTTTTGAATTATCTACAATAGATGGAAGTCCGCTAAACCCGGATTTAGTAGTAAATGCTCAAAATAACGGAAGTAAATATTTTCAAGGGCATATAAAATTTAAACCCAAAGGAGAGGTCAGTTCTACTGATGATGAAGTACCGATTACAAAAGAAAAAGTTGCTGATGACAATGGTTTCTTTAGTTTAAAAATATGGGTAAATAACGAAGCGGATGATGCAGAATATAACGTTATTCCAATAGATATAGATAGAGATGTATATATAAAGAATTCAAAAAAGGGTAAAGCAAACGTTATACACCTAACAATACAAGACACTCCGGCTACTAAAGATCCTTTAGGTAATACGTCTGCTCGGAAAATTATTATTATAGACAATATGTACCCGATACAGTAAAAACGGGTTTCCTCATTAAGCAATAAACAATCTGATTAATGCATCGGGTTGGTATGGTTTTAGTATAAATGCATCAAAGCCGAGTGCCTCTATTTCTTCATTGCTTAGCGTGGAGAGTGAGGCGGTATTTCCTATAATTTTAATCTTGTCGTATTTTTTATTGCGCCGTATTTGCTGCGTGGTTTCAATGCCGTTTAAATTTGGCATATCTAAATCCATGAAAATAATATCGGGGATTTTTTTGAATAATAAATGAATAACTTCAAGGCCATCTCCGGCTTCCATTATTTTTATCGTACTATTATATCCCAATAAAATTTCTTTGGCTATTAATCTGTTTTCTTCATTGTCGTCCGCAATTAAAATTATTTTGTCGTTGAGTGCAGCGGTGTCTATCGCCGTAGCATCAGCGTGCAATTCATTTGTTGCCGATGCAATTTTATACGGAATGGTAAGGGTGAATGTAGTGCCTTTGTTTACTTTACTTTTTACGGCAATAGTACCGCGCATCAGCTCGATAATTTTTTTTGAAATGGAAAGCCCTAAACCGGTGCCGCCAAATTTACTTTTAATGCTGACATCGGCTTGCTCGAAACGTTCAAAAACGGTAGAGATTTTATTTTTAGCGATACCAATTCCCGAATCTTGAATTTGGAAAATTATAAAAATTTCCTCTTTGCGTTCTTGCTTAGTGCTTACCGTAATTTTTACCCCGCCTACATTTGTGAATTTAATGGCATTTGCAGCAAAATTGAGTAAAAATTGATATGTACGAATTTTGTCTCCGAGCAGCAGCAAGCCTTTGTCGAATTTCTCTACAATATTAAATTGCAAATGCTTTTCAATGGCTTTAGGCTCTAAGGCGTTAAATATATCTTTGAGTAGTTCACTGAGCGAAAATTCTATCGCTGTTAATTCCATTTTTCCCGATTCTACTTTGGAAATATCTAATACATCATTGATGATTCCCAACAGATTCTCGCCGGAGCGTTGCAATCGGTGTACATAATTCGTTTGAACTTCGTTTAAAGACTGTTGTTCCAATAAATAACAAATCCCAAGAATACTATTGATAGGTGTTCGGATTTCGTGGCTCATATTCGCTAAAAAGTCATGTTTTACATTCGCCATTTTTTCCGCTGTCGCCTTCTCTAATTTTAAAATTTCTATACGTTTATTAACTTCTAAATTCTGAATACGTTTTTCCGTTTCTCTGCTCAAATAGTCTTCTTTTGTAGCAATGAGTTTTTTGTGATACTCCAACGCTTCTTTGTACTGGTGTTGTTTTTCTAATAAAGTACTCAAAGAACCATAAATACCGATTAAGTTATAGCGTATATTTTCTTTTACAGAATTAGCTTCACTTTCTTTTAAAAGTACTTCCGCTTCCGCCAGCCGATTAAATTGGATATAGGTATTTGCAAGCATTATTTGTGCTTTTGTTACATTGCTATTATTATTAAGCTGCCGATATATTTGTATGCATTTTTTTAATGCATTGATTGATTTTTTTTCTTCCTTTTTTTGTGCATAGAGTAGCCCAAAATTGGAATAGGCTAAGGCTAAAGGCGATAATAATTGCTTTTCCTGTGCAATTTTAAATCCTAATTTTAAATATTTCTCTGCCTTTGTAAGCTCATTGAAATCGATTAGAATACCCGAAAAACCTATACTGAAAGAGGCAATGTAAAAATCTTTTTTTGATTTTATAATATACTTTACCGATAATTCTATTGCCTCAATAGCCTCCATTTTTAATCGCTGCTTGTGGCACAAAAACGCTTGATTCATGTAGGCACTGGCAATTAATTCAGCATCGTTTATTTGGTAAGCATTGTCAATTTGCTCATTAATAATTTCCTGCGCTTTTTCCAAACTGCCAATTTCATTCTGTATTTTGTACTGAATACTTAATATATTTATTAGCTTTTCGGTATGGTGGTATAATTTTGCATATTTTTTTCCCGCTTCAGCATATTCCCACGCTTGATTGTAATCTCCGATATCTATATAATACAAGGAAAGATGAATGTAGATGTGGTCTAATAAATCCTCTCGTTTGTTCGTTTTTATAAGTTTCAGACAACTATTAAGCAAAGCCAATAATTCTTCATTACTCACCCAGTTTTCAGCACGTTTTAATTGTAAAACAAATTCCTCGGCTTGCTCTATAGTTTCTATAAGTTTCATTTACTTGCTCTGTTAAATTTAAGTAAAAATGTTCTAATTATTTTAGCATCACCAAAAATGGTGATATATTCGTATAAAATTACAATTATGCGCAAAACCCTCTTTTTCTTCGTTTTAGTTAGTTTTATTTTCTCTGCTAATGCGGTAGATAATGTAAAAAATAATATTCCTACCAATTATTTGGTAAGCTATAATTTAGTCAAATCTCATACCAAAAAATCCATTGCGCAGTTATGGAAAAAACACCATATCCCCAAAGTTATTTTACCGGTAAAAAATGACGTAGATATTTATGAAATAATTTACAAAGCAAAATGGATTGATAGCAGTTGGATTCAGTGCTCAGGACTTTATTATGCACCTAAAGGAGTAGAAAAAGCGGTACCTATAATGATGTACGGACACGGAACACAAATCCACAAACAAAGACCTGTTTCAGATGAAGACCCACAACAAGGCATCTGTTTAGGATTTGCTACCGATGGCTATGCCGCCGCTTATCCTGATTATTATGGTATTGCAAAAGGCGAAAAAGAACATTTATATCAACATGCTTGGTCCGAAGCGATGTCATTTATTTACATGTTGTATGCAATTGATGAGTTAGACAAAAAAATCGGGTTGAAAACAAATGGGCAATTATTTCTTACCGGATACTCTCAAGGCGGACATGCTTCCTTTGCAGCTCAAAAATATTTAGAAGAACTCAAAGACCCTCGATTTATCGTTACCGCAAGCTCTCCGATGAGTGGCGCTTATGATA
>ENA-UOYA01005124-UOYA01005124.1-activated-sludge-metagenome-genome-assembly--contig:-NODE-5124-length-10533-cov-26.197175_pt1 | contig 10533 bp, 10 predicted proteins | sample MGYA00238163_ERZ764804 | MGnify/ENA primary metagenome ERZ764804 (study PRJEB28919, sample SAMN05720223) | activated sludge metagenome | isolation source: Anaerobic digester | place: Hong Kong...
CTGCCAGCGCCAGTCCCATCAGCCACGCGGCAGGGTTGGCAGGCAGGCGGGAAGCTGCCCGCTTAAGCCAGGTGCGCAACCGGTCCGCCAGCGTTTGCCTTGGGGCAGGCAGGGGGTGAACTGCTCCATCCTCCTCCACCAGGGCAGGGGAATCGGATGGGTTGGTAAATTCCAGTTTGCGTTCCACCCCCTCACCCCCCGGGGAAGTTTCCAGCCGGACGGTCACCTCCAGGCGCGCTCCTGGAGGAAGCTCGGCGCGTATGTGCAGCCGTGCCGGCTCCGGTTGGGGAATGGGGGGGATGGCGTCAGGTTCGGGGGTGGACATCCACCCTGATTATACCTTGTTGAACGAAACAAAGACCACCGGTCGGCGGTGCGTTTCGCTGTACAGGTACGTGGAAATATCCTTTTCCATGTCGCGTTCCGGGCTGCCGCTGCCGCTGCGCTGCAGCACCCCTTCCACCCGTTTTTGTATCCCGGCAGTAATAGCATCGGTCTCCCCATTGGCGGAAAAACCAAATATGCGAATATTGGGAGTCTGCATCATGCGCCCGGTAAAGCGGTCCACCACCACGCCAACCATGACAACACCATCCTGGGAGAGCTTCTCGCGCTCGCGCATCACATCCTCGCTGATGCCAGCCACACCGGAGCTGTCCACAAAGACATAGGGGGTGGGGACGCGCCCGCCCAGCTTCATTGCGCCGTCCACAAACTCAATGGATTGACCGTTTTCGATCACCGCAATGTTTTCCGCCGGGACACCCACCTGCTGTGCCAGCAGGGCATGTTGTTTCAGGTGGCGCAATTCCCCATGCACCGGGACAACAAACTGCGGACGGGTGAGGTGCAGCAGGAGTTTCATTTCCTCCTGGCTGGCATGACCCGAAACATGCACCGGGGCAATTGCCTCGTAGATCACATCCGCACCAAGTGCAAAGAGACGGTTGATGGTGCGGTAAACATTCTCCTCGTTGCCGGGGATGGGATGAGAAGACAGGACGATGGTATCGCCGGGGACGACATCAAAGAGCCGGTTGCGGGTCGTGGAAAGCCGCCCGAGGATTGAGGTTGGCTCTCCCTGCGAGCCGGTCACCATAATGGCAACCTCGGCAGGGGGCAGGTTGAGCGCCTGTTCAATCGAGACCACCAGGGAATCGGGGAATTTCAGGTAGCCCAGCTTGCGGGCAATTTTCACATTATCCTGCATGGATGTGCCAACAAACGCCAGCTTGCGCCCGTGCGATTCGGCGACTGCCGCCACCTGCTGCATCCGGGAGATGAGCGAGGCAAACGACGCAATGATGATGCGCCCGGGCGCCCGGTCAAAGACCCGGTTGAGGGCGGCATCCACCACTTTCTCGGATGGCGTCCAACCCGGACGCTCCGCATTGGTGGAATCCGCCAGCAATGCCAGCACACCGCCGCGGGAAAGCTCTGCCAGGCGGGCATAATCGCTGGGCCAGCCATCCACCGGAGTATGGTCAAACTTGTAGTCGCTGGAATGGATGATCATCCCGGCAGGGGTTTCAATACCCAGCCCCACGCCATCAGGGATGGAATGGCAGACATGAAAAAGATGCACCTTGAAGGGACCAATATTGATGGTCTCACCGGCATGCACCGTACGGAGATCGGCTTTTTGTGCCAGCCCGTGCTTCGCCAGCTTCACTTCCAGCATTCCCTGCGTCAGCGGCGTGGAGTAGATGGGCGCCTGCACCTCCGCCAGCAGGTGGGGCAGCGCACCCGTGTGATCCTCGTGACCGTGGGTGATGATAATGCCGCGCACCTTGCTGCGGTTCTGAACCAGGTAGGTGAAATCCGGGATGATATAGTCCACGCCCAGCATGTCATTTTCGGGGAACATCAAACCGCTATCAACAACGAGGATGTTCTCGCCGTATTCATAGACCATGCAGTTCCGTCCAACTTCCCCCAGACCACCCAGGGGGGTAATTTTTAATATGTTACGTTTCATAATCCTGACAATATACTCTTTCTTTTTAAGCAAACCGCCCCGGCAACCAGCCAGGGCAGCTTGATGGGTTCTTCATCAGTCCAGATGACTTGCAATCAACCTTAAGAAGATTGTCCGGCTGGTATCATCTGGCAACGGACGGATTTTAACACAGCAAGGGGGATTTGTCAAAAAAATTCCTCTTCCCAGAATCGATTCTTCTGGTATAATAGCCACTCGCGGCTGCAGAGCCGCTTCATTTCCGTAACTGGTAAGAGAGGAGTACTACTGTGCCTCGCAAGGCGAAAACCTCAGGTAAACTCAAACTGAAGACCCATAAGGCAACCTCCAAGCGGTTCCGCCTGACCGGGTCGGGTCTTCTTGTGCGCACCAAGGGCGGCAAAAGCCATCTGCGCCGCCGCACCCCCAAGCGCACCGCAGCCCTCTTCACCGAGATGATCCCGGTGGAAGGAAAGAAGATCATCAAGCGCGTCCGCCGCCTCGCCCCCAACATGGAGGAGTAGGCGTTTCGCGCCATCGTATCCGTTTTGATTGTGCGGCTGCTGGGTGCATGCAACGGGTGAGACCCACCGGCGCCCAGGGGACCGCAAAGGAGTAATCAACCATGGCACGTGTGAAAGGTGGCCCCAAAGGTCATCTGCGTCACAAAAAAGTATTGAAGCTGAACCAGGGTTACTTTGGTTCACGACACCTGTTGTTCCGCCGCGCCCAGGAAGCCCGGCTGAAGAGCATGTGGTATGCCACCCGCGACCGCCGGATGCGCAAGCGCGACCTGCGCCGGTTGTGGATTGTGCGCATCAACGCCGCCGCCCGCCTCAACGGGCTGAGCTACAGCCAGTTTGTCTACCTGATGCGGAAGGCAAACATTACCATCAACCGCAAGATGCTGGCTGACCTGGCGGTGCGCGATCCGCAAACCTTTGCGGCAATCGTTGCCCAGGCAAAAGCGGCGTAAAATCAAACCATCAAGAAACCGGGGCTGGATAACCAGCCCCGGTTTTGTTTTCCTATAACTCCGCCTGAAATATGTCCTCCGTGGTGCGGGGTCGGAAGCGCCGGTAGAGGGCAATGACAAACGGCACTGCCAGGAAGATGATGCCGCCAAAGGCAAGGAAAGCCGCCGGGTAGCCAGCCGCATCCGCCAGACCACCGCCCAGCCCCAAGCCAATCCCCTGCCCCACATTGGTGACCGCCATCAGGATGGAATACATGGAAGCGGCAATGGTTCCATCCGTCACCTGCATTGCCAGCGCAAAGTAGATCGCCTGCGAAGCGCCGTATGCCACGCCAAAAAGGATCACCACCAGGTAGGCAACAACCAGCGAAGGGATGATGGCGATCAATACCATGGTCACCGCCACCGAAAGGATGGACAGCCAGAGGGCGCGTTTCCCGCCAAGCCGGTCCATCATGCGCCCGCCAGCCAATGCCCCGGCAACACAGCCAATCCCCCACAGGGTGGTCAGCAGCCCGGCAGTGCTGGTGGAAATTCCCAGCCGCGTGGAGAGGGAGGGGTTGACAAGCTGGTTGGCACCCACAATAACCAGGAAGACAATCAAGCCGATGGCTGCAACCAACAACACAACCGGTTTTTTAAACGCCCGGAAAGCGCCCCAGTTGAAACGCGTTCCCGGAGTGCGCTCCGGTTCTTTGATAAAGAAGAGCAGCAGGAACGGCAGCAGGGTCAGGGCGGCAAGGAAGAGAAACACACCCTGCCAGGAAGACTCGGCGATGATGCCCGCCACCGAGGCGGCAACAATTACGCCAATGGAGCGACCCCCAACCATGAAGCCCTGCAGGATGCCCTTCTCGTCCGCCGGGGTCACATCCAGCGCCAAACCATCGGTGCAGGTATCGTAAAACGCCATCCCAAGCTGGAGCAGGAAGGCAATCCCAACAAACAACCAGTACTGCGTGCCCGGATTGATGAACATCACCACAATCAGGCAGATGAACTGGACCAACAAACCCATGACGATGTACGGCTTGCGGTGTCCCCAGCCCAGGAAGTTGTAACGGTCGCTGAGGATGCCAAACAGGATTTTGATGATAAAGGGAATGAGGGCAATGGTGCTGAAGATGCCCACATCGGCAATGCTCAAGCCATTTTTTAACAGGTAGATGGCGTTGAGTGAGGCAAAATACCCCAGGATGGTGCCCTGGGTGAAATACAATAAACCAAACATGGTGAAGCGGAGGATTTTATTCTGGGATGTCATGATAGTCCTTAGCCTTAATGAAAAATCGAGTGGATGATGAAAAGCAGACCTATCGCCCAGCCAGGGCAACCACAGCCCGGAAACTGTGGTAGGCGGCAGGCATATCCGGTGCACTGAACTCAACCCGGCGACCATCCAGGCGGACTGCCCCGGGCAGAAGGAGGGCGCTGTCTGCCATGTGGGCATGGATGAACTCCACCGTCACCGTAACCGGTGTCTCCAGAATCAGCGGTTTTGCCCCCAACCCTTGCTTGAAAAGTGCCACCGCGCGGGCAGCGGCAGCATGAATGGACCGGTGGGCTTCCTGCAGCGAAAGACAGACCGCCGAGGTGCGTCCACCCGCCTGCTTAACCACGGCGGTTTGAATGCCGGGAATCCATTCCTGCGCTTCGGCTGCCACGGTCTGGTCACCGCTGACCAGCAGAACCGGCGCGCCAAACGCACCGCAAACCGCACCGTTCAGCCCGGTTTCACCTGCCAGCCGCCCGTTCAGCCACAGGTTGGCAATCCGCTGGGAGGACCAGGTGTGGTCGAGGATGCCCGTCACGGAACCGGCGCGGGCATGATAGCCAATGAAAAAGACCGCGTCCACCCCGGACTGGATGCCTTCCACCATGCCAAACGGGGCAGAGTTACCGGAATTGAGCCGCGCCTGCGGGTCCAATTCCTCCAGCAGGATGTTGGTGCCGTCCCAATGCCCGTCAGCAACCACAAATTCATCCACCCCGGCGGCGCGTGCCCCGGCGATGGCAGCATTCACATCCGCTGTCATGATGCGGCGAAAGCGGGCATATTCGGCATGGGAGGGGTTGACGTGATCGGGATGGACCACCCCGGAGATGCCTTCCATGTCGGCAGCGATCAAGAGGTTCATATGCGGCTCCTTGTTGGATGTGTGGTGGGGTGTGTGAATTATACGCCATTCCGGGCGGGCAGATCCCCTGGAATTTGGCTGGAGAAAATCCACCTTGCCTTTTTTTTTACACTGTGATACCATTCTTTCCCGTAACAACTGAACAGCCCATGCTGGCAGCTCTTATCCAGAGAGGCGGAGGGACCGGCCCGATGATGCCTCGACAACCTGGAGCCAAAAGCTCGAAGGTGCCAATTCCGGCAGACACATCTGGAAGATGAGAGGCAGACCTCAAATTTCTTGAATTGCCCCTCGCCAGAAGGGCAATTTTTTTATCAAAAAGGAGAACCAAACCCATCATGAACACCTCTCTCGAAAAATCGGAGCATTTCCTCTTCACCTCCGAATCGGTGACCGAAGGTCACCCCGACAAACTCTGCGACCAGGTCAGCGATGCCGTGCTGGATGCCTGCCTGGAGCAGGATCCCACCTCGCGCGTTGCCTGCGAAGCCGCCACCAAGACCGGCTTTGTGCTGGTGCTGGGCGAAATCACCACCCACGGTTTTGTGGATTTTGATAAACTGGTGCGCAAGGTCGTCACCGATATCGGTTACGATGACAGCGCCAAGGGCTTTGACGGCAACACCTGCGGCGTGCAGGTGGCAATTGCCCAGCAATCGGGTGACATTGCCATGGGTGTGGACAAGGCGCTGGAAGCCAAGGCTGGCGAGATGACCGATGCCGAAATTGAAGCCATCGGCGCAGGCGACCAGGGGATGATGTTCGGCTACGCCTGCGACGAAACCCCCGCCCTGATGCCCATGCCGATCTACCTGGCGCACAAGCTGACCCGCAAACTGGCGGAAGTGCGCAAGAGCGGTGAACTTGCCTGGCTGCGCCCGGACGGCAAGAGCCAGGTGACGGTGGAATACCGCCACGGCAAGCCCGTCAAGGTGGATACCGTGCTCATCAGCACTCAGCATGCCCCCGAGGTCTCGCATGCCGAGATCAGCGAAATGGTGTATGAATCCGTCATCCGCCCGACCATCCCCGATGAACTGATGGATCATGGTCCCAAGGTCTATGTGAATCCCACCGGGCGCTTTGTCATTGGCGGACCGATGGGCGATGCCGGTTTGACCGGTCGCAAGATCATTGTGGATACCTATGGTGGGATGGGCAGGCACGGCGGTGGTGCTTTCAGCGGTAAGGATCCCACAAAGGTGGACCGTTCGGCGGCATACGCCTGCCGCTGGGTTGCCAAGAATATTGTCGCTGCCGGGCTGGCAGAACGCTGCGAAATCCAGGTGGCATATGCCATCGGCGTGGCACACCCACTCAGCATCAATGTGGAGACCTTTGGCACCGGCACCGTGGCAGACGAAAAAATTGAAGCCCTGGTGGCGGAATTCTTCGACCTGCGCCCGGGTGCAATCATCCGCGACCTGAAGCTGCGCCGCCCGATCTACAGGCAGGTGGCTGCCTATGGTCACTTCGGTCGTGATGACCTGGATCTGACCTGGGAAAACACGGACCGCGCCGACGCACTGCGCCGGGCGGCAGGACTGTAAGCCCCTCCCTGTGTGGACTGCAACATCCCCGGTTGATGAAGCCGGGGATGTTTTTTGTTGAAATCGCTTGACGGCATCCGCCACCCGGGCTAGAATACAAGTAATTCCATATCGTCTCCTGGGCGCTGCTCCCCCCGGATGGGGAGGCTTCTCCACCAATGAGAAGGCGAAACCGGTGCAAGTCCGGTGCTGTCGCGCAACTGTATGAGCATGAGCTCAAGCCAGGTCGCCCGCCCACGAGACCAGTTCCACAACCTCGCGGAAAGGAGGTGGAGACTCGCAGCAATCTTCATCGTCTCCCTGTCCTCGTGGACAGGGTTTTTTGTTCTGGCAGGATTTACATCTCACAAGATCACAGGAACCCATTGATGAAACGCATTCTCTTTATGATTGTGACCCTCTCGCTGCTGCTGGCAGCCTGCACACCCACCCCGGCGGCACCTGCCGGGAAATCCTTTACCGATGGGTGGGGACGCACCATCACCCTCCCCGGCACCCCGGCGCGAATCGTCTCGCTGGCACCATCCAACACCGAAATCCTGTTTGCCATCGGCGCGGGTGCGCAGGTGGTGGGACGGGATGAATTTTCCGATTACCCTGAAGAAGCCAAAGCCCTGCCCTCCGTGGGCGGCTCGATGGGTGATTTTAACCTGGAAACCATCGCCAGCCTGCAGCCCAACCTGGTGCTGGCAGCCTCCACCAACACGCCCGAGCAGGTGAAGGCGCTGGAGGACCTGGGCATAACCGTCTATACACTCACCAACCCGGCAGACATGGAAGGTCTGTATGCCAACATTACAATTGTGGGTGAATTGGCAGGCAGGCAGAAGGAAGCCGCCGACCTGGTGGCATCGCTGAAGGCACGCGTCCAGGCGGTGGAAGAGAAAATCATGATTCTCAGTTATGCCCCGATGGTATTCTATGAACTGGATGGCTCCGACCCCGCCAAGCCCTGGACGGTGGGACCCAACACCTTCATCAGCAGGTTGATTGGCATGGCAGGCGGGTTCAACCTGGGCGATTCCATGTCCAGCGAATGGGGGCAGTTCAGCCAGGAGGAGTTGATCAAAGCCAATCCGCAGATCATCCTGCTGGGTGATTCCAATTATGGGACCACGGTGGAGCAGGTGGCATCCCGCCCCGGCTGGGACGCATTGATTGCCGTGCAACAGGGACAGGTATTCCCGTTTGATGACAACCTGGTCAGCCGCCCGGGTCCCCGCATGGTGGACGGGCTGGAAGCGCTGGCGCGCCTGCTGCATCCAGGCATCCTTGATTAATCAAAGAAGATAAAATTTAATGAAGAATACCGCCCGTCCATTCCTGGTCAGTTTCCTGGTGCTGCTGGCAGCCCTGCTGCTGAGCGCAGCTGTGGGCAGCGTGGCAGTGTCACCTGCCGAATGGCGCACCCTGCTGAAAGCCGTGCTGGACGGGCGGGCTTTTTCCGATCCGCAAACCGCACCGCTGGCATCCATTTTCTTCAACCTGCGGCTGCCGCGCACCTTCCTGGTGGCACTGGCAGGCGCAGCCCTGGCAGGCAGCGGATCCGCCTACCAGGGCTTGTTCCGCAACCCGCTGGCGGACCCCTACCTGATTGGCGTGGCATCCGGTGCAGGGCTGGGAGCGGTGCTGGCGATGAGCATCCGGTTCCCCTACACGCTGGGCGGTCTGCTGGCAACCCCGGCAGCTGCCTTCGTGGGAGCGCTGATTTCGGTCTTCCTGGTGATGCAGTTGGGGCGCGCCGGGAAGGGGATTGCCGCCCCCAACCTGGTGCTGGCTGGGGTGGCGGTTTCGGCATTTACCAGCGCGCTGACTTCATTTCTCATGCTGCGCGCCACCGGTGAACTGCGCCGGGCACTGGTCTGGCTTCTGGGCGGCTCCACGCTCAGCGGGTGGCTGCCGGTGCTGGCTGCCCTGCCTTATATCCTGGTGGGACTGGGTGTGTTGACAAGCCTGGGGCACGGGCTGAATGTTTTACAGTTCGGCGGCGAGCAGGCGCAGCAGCTTGGGCTGCCCGTCCGGCGGGTGCGCTTCCTGGTAATCGCCTCCGCCACGCTTGCCACGGCTGCCGCGGTGGCGTTCACCGGTGTGATTGGCTTTGTGGGCTTGATCATGCCGCACCTGGCGCGCCTGTTGTGGGGCAGCGACTACCGCCGCCTGATTCCCCTATCAGCGCTGGGCGGGGCGGTATTACTGCTGCTGGCGGATGTGGTGGCGCGGGTGATTCTTGCCCCGCAGGAACTGCCTGTCGGCATCATCACCGCGCTGCTGGGCGCGCCGTTTTTCCTGTGGGTGCTGCGGCGCTCGCAGGCTGCGGAGGGATCATGACCCTGCCGCAAACCCCGGATGGAGGAAACACCATGCTGCTGGAAATTCAACAACTGACCGTATCACACGGCAACCGACCTGTGCTGGACCGCCTTTCGCTGACACTTTCCGCCGGGGAAATCCTGGCAGTGATTGGACCCAACGGGGCGGGGAAAACCACGCTGGTGCGCGCCATCAGCGGGGTGATCCCCATCCAGGGCGGGCAAATCCGCTGGAACAGCGCCGACCTGGCGAAATTCCCGCCCGCCAGCCGGGCGCGCTGCATGGCGGTGGTGCCACAGGCGCGCAACCTGCCCGCGGATTTCACCGTCCAGCAGACTGTCCTGCTGGGCAGAACACCCTACCTGGGCTGGCTGGGCAGGGATACGGACGAAGACCGCTCAGCCGTAAGGCAGGCAATGGAGCGGACGGATACCCTGGCTCTGGCAGAGCGCCGGATGGGGGAGCTTTCCGGCGGGGAGCAGCAACGCGTCCTGCTGGCACGGGCGCTGGCGCAACAAGCCCCCCTGCTGCTGCTGGACGAACCCACCACCCACCTCGACCTGGCATACCAGGTCAGCCTGATGGACAGCATCCGCGACCTGGCACATCCCGCCAGCCGGGGCGGAGATTCCCCCGCTGCGCTCGGTGCGCTGGTGGTGATGCACGATCTGCACCTGGTGGCGCGGTATGCCGACCGGGTGGCGCTGCTGGTGAATGGCAGGCTTGCCGCGCTGGGCAGCCCGGCGGAGGTGCTTACCCCCCAGCAGATCAGCAGCGGGTTTGGCTTGCCGCAAGCAACCGTGGAGGAACTCCTCCACCAGCCAGCAGCAGTTGCAAACAGCCTGCCGGGATGACCAGCCCTGTCTGCAACCAGGGTACAATCCAATCAATTTGACATATTAGGCGTTTGATGCTTAAGTAAATTAACCATTCCTCCGGCACACGCGGACGATTCCGCCATCCGGTGCCTGCCTGACAAGTTCCCTCATCTTCATTTTCGGTTATCCAAAAGGAGAAATTAAGCATGAAAGATAAACTGCATGCCCCGAAGTACACCACCTGGCTGGTTTCGCTCGTCTTCGCCATTCTGGGTCTGCTCGGCTGGCTCATCACCATCCCCATCCTGACTGAGTTTGCGACCCTGTTCGTGCTGGTCGGTTTTGTCCTTCTTGCCCTGGGAACCATTCTTAAAGGGCTTTAACCGGTTTGTTCCCTTGATCTCAACCCGCCCGGGGGATGGTTCCACAGGGGGCGGGTTTTTTTACCACCATAAAAAACGCTTCCGGAGCGGGATTGCCTCCGGAAGCGTTCTCTAATTCAGGTCCGCCTTGCGGCTTCCCCGTGGATTTGGTTTACTTTATGATGATCGGCAGCCAGATTGCCCGGGTGATCGTATCCACCACGTGCAGCGTCACCGGGACGTTAATTGCCGCAGCTGGCGGGTTCTTCACCCGCAGGGTGGCAAAGTAGTCGCCCAGTACCAGTCCAGTGGCATCAAACGTCACCGTCACATCCAGCTCGCTGTCGCCAGCAACCGTGCCGGAGACGGGATCCTCGGACAGCCAGACAATATCGCCAGCAGCCGAGCTTCCGTACGCCCGC
>ENA-UOYA01005130-UOYA01005130.1-activated-sludge-metagenome-genome-assembly--contig:-NODE-5130-length-10529-cov-10.260741_pt1 | contig 10529 bp, 5 predicted proteins | sample MGYA00238163_ERZ764804 | MGnify/ENA primary metagenome ERZ764804 (study PRJEB28919, sample SAMN05720223) | activated sludge metagenome | isolation source: Anaerobic digester | place: Hong Kong...
CTCTCTTCCCGTGGCGATTAGATATGCGGTGCGGCTGTTCAGATACAGACATACCGCCTCGGCGTATTGGTCGCGCGACTGTTGGTTGCGGGTTTGCGCATCCAGCAGGTCGCCCATGGTGGAAGTCCCGGCATGATAATAATCCTCGTTCAGGCGGAGGTTTTCGGCAGATTTCTCCATGCTTTTCCGTGCCAGCACAATCTGCTTGTAGGCATTATCCAAATCATTATATGCACTCTGCATCTGGATGAGCAGCAGTTGGCGATTGTCTTCGCGGTCCTGCTGCGCCATTTTCTCGGCGATGCGCTGATGCCGCACGGCATGGTTGCTGCTCCACAGACCGCTTATCGGCACACTCACCGTGACCATCCCCAACACGTTTGCCTGACCGTCGCCCGACAAATCCTGATAGACGCCCGCCGCGCCCACGGCGACTGTTGGCAGCAACTCGCCCTTTTTCAGTCGGGTCTGCAGGTGGTTTGCCTCCACGTTTTTATCCAACAGCTGCGCCTCCGTGCGGTTGTCGAGAGCCGCCTGATGGTCCACGAGATACGTCTTCGGGTCGGGCAGATTGCTTGCCAACGTGGTGTCAATCTGGATGTCCGTGCCGTTCACGCCGATATATTGCGCCAACACCATCTTGCAGAGTTTGATGCCGTTTTCCAACTTCAGTCGGTTGGCGGCGATCTCGTTTTGTTTCAGTTCCACGCTCAGCATGTCGTTTTTGTTTGATACGCCACCCTGATAGGCATTCTCGGCATCCTGATGAATGCGCACGAGCTGTCGGTCGGCGGCATCCAGGGTGTTGCGCTTCTCATAGAGTGTGAGCAGTTGGTTGTAATACGTCTCCGTGGTGTTCACGATTTCGTCCTGCGACTGCCTCATCTGCAACCGCCTCACCTCCGTCTGCAACTTCGCCAGTTTGTTGGCGGTCGTAATCTGTCCGCCCGCATAAATCGGTTCCAGCGCCACCAGTTGGGCGATGGTGCCGTGCTTCAGCATGTTCACCGAATACGTCGATGGCAGCGAGGCGAGCACCGTGGGGTCGAGGCCCAACTGCGTCATCACGCCTGCCATCTGCTGCTGTTCGTCGGCAGAGAGCGAGAAATCCTTTTTCACCAGACCGTCGTTGCTGTGGAAATACGCACCGTTTGCCGAGACCTGCGGCAGATATTTGCTGAAAGCCTCCTTCTCCTGTTCCTTCGCCTGCTCGATCACGAGCCGCGAATCCTTCATCTTGTTGTTGTTTTCCAACGCCATGCGGCGGCATTCCGGCAGCGTGTATATCTTTTGGGCGGATGCGGGCAGCAACGTGCCGAGCAAAGCCATCATCATCAAAATCTTTTTCATTTTCCTCTGTTCTTTTGTTTATCCCATCAAACTGGCATTTTGTTTATCTAGCATCATGACGGAGCGTTCCTTCTCGTTCTTCAGATGCCGTTTCTTGTCTTCTATGCGGAATATCATCCAATATCCGATAGGTATCATCGTGATGATGAAGAGCATGGCGATTAAGGTGCCGAAGCAGACTACCACGCCCATCGGGCCCCACATCGGGGAGTTTTGGATGACCATCGGGATGACGCCCATCGAGGCGGCGGCACTGGTGAGGAATATCGGCCGCATTCGGCGCTGGGCTGCCTGCAGAGCTGCGTGCTTGGCACTCAGATGATGCTTCTTGCGCAACTCTTCGGCATAGTCGATCATGATGATGCCGTTTCTCACGATGATGCCCATCAGCGATATCATGCCCAACGTGCCCGTCAGTCCCACCTCCTGCCGCATGAGCAGCACGCCGATAGCGGCGCCCAGCATCGAGAAGAGCAGCGAAAACATGATGAGCAGCGACATTCGGATGTCCTTGAAATGATAGAGCAGGATGACGAATATCACGATGATGGATATCGCCAGACCGTTGTATATCTGCGGACCGTACTCCTCGTCGCTTGCGCGCTGGCCGCCCGGTTTCATCGTCACGCCCGCAGGCAGATGCAGGGCGCTGAGTTGTGCGAGCGTCTTGTCGGTCACCTTGTTCAGATTGAGTCCGCGCTGCGTGTCGGCAAACACGGAGATGGTGCGCACGCCGTTGCGGCGAACGATCATCCCTTCGCTCCAGTCGGGTTTCACGTCGGCGATCTGCCGCAGGTTCACGTTCACGCCCGGCACGATGCCGCTCACGGTGGAATTGTTCAGGTCGGCAGGCGTCTGCAATCCCGCATGGCGGTCTTTGAGCATCACGCTGACGGGATAATCGCCTTCCCACACGGTGGTGAGGGGTATGCCCGACCCGAATCGGGTGGCGAGGTTCATGGCGAGCATCGTCTTGTTGATGCCCAGGCGGTTAGCCTCGTCGTCGTTCATCACCACGCTCATCCCGTCGGTCGTGCCTTCGAAATTGCTGCGCACGAGCAGCAGGTCGGGATCGGCGCGCATGATTCTCATCGCCGAGTCCACCACGGCATGGAGCTCGCGCAGACTGTCGCCGCTGAAACGTATCTCCACGGGCGCGGCGGCGTCGGAATAGTCGAGTTGTTTGAAGCGCACCATCGCATCGCTGAAATAGGTGGTGTATTCGGGTGTAAACTTATCCAGCAGCGCAACGGTCGCTTTGTCGTCTGCCGTGTTCACGATGAACTGCGCATAGTTGGTGCCGCCCATCTGCGGGGCATAACTGGTCTGGAATCGCGGCGAACTGCAACCATAGAATGTGGTGATGTTGAGCACGCGGGGGTCTTTCTTCATCATGTGCGCCAGACTGTCTGCCACTTGCGAGGTGCGTTCTATCGACGTGCCCGTGGGCAGATAGATTTCCACGGCAAACTGGTTGCGCTCGGCACGGGGCATAAGCTTTTGCGGTTGCATGCTGTACAGCACCGCGCCCACGACGATGGATGCCACGCCCACACCTAGCGTGATAAACGGATGGGCGAAGCACGCCGTAATGAGTTTGTTATAGTATTGCTGGATGATTTCCAGGAACGTGCGGCGGCGCGGTTTGCTGCTATCCCGTTTCAGACCCTTGCGGATGAAGGCAAACTGCATCAGCGGCACCACGAACACAGCCACCAACAGGGATGTGGCGAGGATGATGGAGATGCCCACGGGAAACCACTTCACGAAATCTTTCATCAAGCCTGTCATCGTGAGCAGCAGCGGGAAGAACGTGATGCTGATGGCGAGCGTGGCGCTGAAGATGGACGAAAAGAATTCTTTCGCCGCCGCCGATGCCGCGTGCCAATGGCTCATGCCCGCATCGATTTTCTCGATGTAGCAGTCGATGATCACGATCGAGTTGTCCACGATCATGCCCAGCGTCACAATGAGCGCGGCGAGCGTCACCGTGTTCAGTTCCACGCCGCAGGCATAGAAGATGCCCAGCGAGATGAATATCGTAATCGGGATGGTGCTCGCCGCCACGCTTGCCACGCGCATCGGCAGCAACAGCATGATGACCACGATGACGGAGACGATGGCGATGAGCAGTTCCTTGAGGAAGTCCACCACCGACGAGTTCACCACATTGCTCTGGTCGGTGATGGGATAGATGGTCACATCGTCGGGCAGCGTCTTCTCAAAATCGCCGATGACGGATTTCACCTCCCTTCCGAAGTTCACGATGTTGTGGCCCTCGTTCATTTCCAGTGAGAGCACGATGCACTTCTTGCCGTTGTTTTTCACGTAACTGTCGGCATCGGGGTACTCGCGCTTGATGGTGGCGATGTCGCGCAGCCTGATCACGTTGCCCGCAGGGTCGGAATAGACGATTTGCTGTGCCACATCGTTCTCCGTGTTCATCTTGGAGCGCAGATGTATCGGGCGCACCGTGTTCTGGTCGTCCACGGACCCGCTGATCAGCGTCATCCCCTGCGATTGCAGGGCGCTGAGCAGCGTGGCGGTGTTCAGACCGTAGTCCGACAGGCGGTCGCGGTCGATATAGATGCCTATCTGCTCCTGCTGCTCGCCATAGAGTCGCATGTTGGCGACGTCGGGAATGGTGCGCAGACGGTCCTGCAGGTCGGTCATATAGTTGTGCAACTGCCGATAGGTCTTGGTTTTGCTCTCCAGCGTGACGAGCATGGCGGATGTGTCGCCGAAGTCGTCATTGGCTATCAGAGCCAGCACGCCGGTGGGCAGACTGCTCTTGAACTGTTGCAGACGGATTTTGAATTTGCTCCAAAATTCATCCTTGTCGTTAATGTCGTCGTTCAGTTCCACAAAGATATAGCACACGCCGTCCTTGCTCTCCGAATAGGTTTTCGCCTTCTTGATTTCCTTGAATCCCCAGAGGAATTTCTCCAGCGGCTTGGTCATCTGCTCCTCCACCTCGTTGGAAGTGGCACCGGGATAAACCCCCACCACGACGCCCTGGCGGATGGTGTACGACGGGAACTCGTTTTTGGGCATCATCACGAGCGAATACACCCCGAAGACCACGCCGATCACCAATATCAGCAGCATGATGCTCTTATAGTGCATCACGCTCTCCACAACATCCAATTTGCGTTTCATTGTATCTCCTTGATTTTCGTTCCTTCGCTCACCTTGTTCTGTCCGTTCACGATAACCCTGTCACCCTCGGCTATCCCGCCGCTGATGATGGTGCCGCGGTCGTTCACGTCGCTGGTCGTCACGCTTTGTCTCACGGCTCTGCCGTCCTTGGCCATCCACACGTAGGTGCCGTCGCCATCTATCAGCACGGCCTCCTGCGGTATCACGATGTCGCCGTTGCCGCCGCCAGTGCGCATCACCACGCTGCACACCATACCAGGCAGCAGCGCATGACCTGCGTTGGGCAGTTCGAGTTTGATGTCATACGTGTGACTGAGCGGATTCGCCTGCACGCCTTTTTCCTTCACCCTGCCCGTGAAAGCGCGGTCGCCCAGTGCCGACACGGTGAAGTGCATGGATTGTCCGATATGTATGCCGGCAATCTCTTTTTCGGGCACGGAGACCTTCACTTTGATTTGGTCGATTTTCACTAATTGGAAACAGCCGATGCCGGGGCCCACATTGTTGCCCACGTCAACCATGCGCTTGGAGATGTATCCCGCAAAGGGTGCACGCAGCACGCAGTCGGCGAGATTCTTCTTCGCGATGCGCTCGGCGGCCTCTGCCTGGGCGAGTTGTGTCTGTATCTCCACGTATTTGATTTCGGGCAGACTGCCTTTCTTGTACAGCAGGTTCAGACGGTTGTAAGCGTCGCGCGCCTGATGCAGCGTGGAGAGGGCGATGTCGTAACTGTTCTGCAGCGTCGATCTGTCGAGCGTGGCGAGCACTTCGCCCTTGCCCACTGCCTTTCCCTCGTCGGCAAACACCTGTGCCACGGTACCTAGCGTGGCGAAGCTCAACTGCGAACCGTAAGACTCTTCCACGGTTCCCACATAACTGTTGCTGCCTGAATCGGCGGAGCGGCCCACCGTCATCACCTTCACAGGCACGGGGCCCACGGCCTTGTCCTCCTTTTTCGATGTGCAACCTGCCAGCAGTGCTGCCATCACAACCAATGCGAATAATCTATTTTCCATTATCTTAAAATTATATTGTTCCATTTCGGCTGCAAAATTAGATGTATTCTGTTATTGCCGCAAGGTTAATAACAATCATAAATTGTTCGATTTGCCAAATTAAGGATATTTTTGTCCTTGCCGCGCATTGTCCGTCGCGTTCTTTTTTATATATTTGCCGCATGAAAAAGAAATTGGACTTACCTTTCGAGTATTATTTCTTGCCCAAAGACACGCCGTCTTTCGTCAAAACGGGCAGCATACTCACCATCTTGGATTTCGTGGGGGTGGTGCTATGTACCGACGGAAGCATCGAACTGACCAACGACGTGGGCACTTACAAAGTGAATCAGGGCGAACTGTTCTTTTATATGCCGTCGGCATTCCTCCACATCGGCGACATCAGCCAGAATTTCAAATGCATCGTACTGAAAACCACCATGGGCTATGTGCTGCCCATCGTGAACCGTGCACTCGACATCCGCACCCAACTCTATCTGCGCAGTCACCCACAGGTGACACTCAACCTGGAACAAGCCGAAAACATCCGCCGACTGCTCATCTCCATGCACGAACGGATGGAGATCGAGGGCAGCGCCGACATTCAGGACAATCAACGCATCATCCTCACCGAACTCATCAAGTCGATTGCAGAGACTCTTTGCTTCGAAGTGTTGAACATTTGCGCTGCCAGCCTGCCCACCGACGAGCAGCCCAACGACCGCAACGACACCGTGTTTCAGAACTTCATGATTTCCCTCACCTACAATTACCGCCGCGAACGCAACGTGGCTTTCTATGCCGACGAGCAGTGCCTGTCTTACAGTTATTTCTCCGACATCATCAAACAGAAATCAGGAATGACGGCACTCCGTTGGATTTCAAACGCCGTCATCAGCGATGCCCGTCACATACTGGAATACACCAACATGAGCATCAAAGAGATTGCCAACCGCCTCAACTTCCCCACCCAATCGTTTTTCGGCAAATACTTCAAGCAGTATGTGGGCATATCGCCCAAGGAATACCGCCAGCGCGTCCGGCAAAAGGATGGAAGCGTGCCCGAAAAGGAACCTTCCGTAATAGTCAAAGCATAACAGGGCAGACGATCCATAGAACATTCCCATGCAATTTGATTGCGCAAAAATAATGATAAAGTGGGAATCCAAACCTGCGCTATTGATAGTTGTAACCAATCTCTCCACTATTTTTAAATGCGATTTCCGCAACTTATACATGATTTTTCGTGCAAAATACTGACATACAGTTATTTGCACGATTTCACTATTACACTACTTATACACTACTTGTACATTCTTATACATGACTTATACATTCTCATAAATCAATACTACATGAAGTCTATCCATGCTTAATGCCCTGTGAATTCTCAAAAGTAATGAGTCTGCCCTGTGATTAATCGTTACTCATCTACCAATATACCCCTATATTGGTCGGCGTTTAACATCAAATCGCAGTGCGTTTAACATCAAAACGGAGACCAATATAGGGGTATATTGGTAGATGACTGTAATGCTTTCAGAAACTAACTCATAGTTACTGCTCAGTCGATAAGATAGAAAAAGGAAAGAGGGATGGTTAATCCCTCTTTTCGTTATGGTTGAGATAGAGCCCGTTGAGATGATTCAGGAAGATGAAGCCGTCATGGTTGTAGAGGTTCATGAAATCCTGAATCTTTTCATTGGGACATCCCGGATAAGGCACGCAGAAATGCTGCTGCTTGGGTTCGCCATGGTTTCTGCCCAATAGCACGTAGGCCAGTCGCTGACGGCTGACGGCAGGCATGAGCAGGCGCGAGAAGTAATCGCAGAGCGGCAGTCCCTCGATGCCCGTGGTGAGGGCGGGCACGGCATTGGCCTGCTGCGCGGTCTGTGCCAACAGGGGCAACAGTGTGTTTAGTTGGCGGGCGTAAGCGGCGGTGTCGGCAGACTGCTCTGCCATCAGCGTGAGGTTCACCACGTCGATATCGGCATCTGGCATTTGCACGCTATGCTGCTGCAAGTCGGCAGGTGTGGCGCTGTAACCCAAGAGGACATTCACAGCCTCATCATCTTTCAGCCATCCCGCCGTCTGCTGATAAAGTCGGGCATAATCGGATTTGGACAACCGGGTGTACCATGAATGACCGTCGAGCGGACAGATGAAAAGTACCACGGGGGCCTTGATGCCGTAAGCATCTTGCAAGGAGGCAAGGAACTGCGCCACTTTGGCGGTCCATGCCTTGAGTTGGTCATCGCTGCCATGAGGATCGGGGGCAGTCCACGTCATGGTGACGAGTCCGCCCCGACGGAAATGCTGCACCACATCGCGGCGGATATCAGCAAACGGCAGTCCGTCGGCATTGGTCTTCTGTCCGCGCTCGATGCCGCACAGCTCGTAGCCGTTCACGGCGGGACGGTCGGCACAGATGCCCTGCAGGTCGCTGCGGTCGGAGTCGGATTGCCAGCCCACGCCCTGCAACGTGCCATACTGCTGCCCCATCATGATGCCACGGTTGACATACGTGCGGAGATTGGTCTTGAGGTTTTCGGTGCGGGTGGTCAGTCCGTTGCTGCCCATCTCGTCGTAAGAGGTCTTTTTGTGGTTGCCGCAAGCCGCGAGGGCGAGGGCAGCCACAAAGAGCAAAACTAATTTTTTCATTTCATTGCGTTTTGCATGGCTGTCACCACGGTGGGCAACGACCATGTGAGATTGGTTCTATCGGTGCCATCGAAGATGCTCATCCAGTTGAATGTGGCTATCCCCAAGGCTTTGGCCTGCTTCACGATATCAGCAGCCTGGTCGGCAGCAGCCTGTTTCAGAGCATCCGAAGAGGAACTGGTCACGGTGATGTTATCGCCGTTGGGACCATACTCGCCGATGATGACGGGGATGCCCTGGCTCACGTATTTCGTTTTGAGACGGGCGAACATATTGGTGATTTCGGTGCTGCAGGTGCTGTTCCATGCGCCATAGGTCTTGATCCAGTTGTATGGGTCGTAGGTGTGTATCTCCACAGCCAAATGCCCTGACACGTTATCCGTGGGCAACACGAGATGGTCGATGGCGTCCTGATTGTTGGCAGCCGCATAAGTGTTGACCACCAGATTGCGCGTGGCGTTGTTGCCGCCCGTGGCGCGCACCACATTGACGAAGCTCTGCGCATAACTGTTGAGCGCCGTATAGCTGGCGGCATCGAGCGGTTTGTTCCATGTGTTGCTGGCATCGAGCATCTCATTGTATCCCTCGAAGAGCAGATGCTGGTCGTAGCCGATGAAGCGGTTGGCTATCTGCTGCCAAATCTTTTCGAACTTGGCTTTGTTGGTGGTGTAGTTGGTGGCATCGGCCTTGATCCATTGCTTGTCGCCGGAACCCGTGTCATGATGCATATTCAGGATGCAATACATGCCCGACTTGATGACATAATCCACGACCGTCTGCACGCGGTCCATCCATGCGGCATCGATGTTACCATTGCTGTCGAGGTGCTGGAACCAGGTCACAGGCACGCGCACGGCATTGAGTCCGCCCTGCTTCAGGAAGGTCATCATCGCCTGCGTGGTCACGGGCTGTCCCCAGCATTTTTCGTAGACGTCGGTGTTGGTCTGATTGTTTGCCAAGCCAGCATCCCACGCATCGAGCGTGTTGCCCAGACACCAGCCCAGTCCCATGTTGGCACAGGCGTCCTTGGCGGTCTCGTCTACGGTGGTGGCATTCACATTCACCTTGTCGCGGGTGATGACATAGTTTTGGTTCATGGCATCCGTCCACCATGCGTCAGACGGCAGGTTGCTGCCGTACCAAGGCATGAAATAGAGCCACTTGGCGCCGCCCGTCCACACATCGGAGATATTGGCGAAGCTGGTGCCGCTGTTTGTGCCGCACTCCGAGAGCGCAGCCATCTTGGATGAATAGCGGGAAGTGATTTCAGAAAACTCGGTCTTGTTCTGCGCTGCCGTGCTGCCATAGAGGTCGCGGCCTATCATGTCTACATAGTCGTCGCCGGGATACCAGTCGGCATCATTGCTATATGATGAGGAATCGCCATTATAATTTTGTGTGGTCCATTCCCATATCAGGTTGTGTATGCCCTTGGTCTGGAAATAGGTGAACATGGCTTTCCATAAAGCTTTGTACGTTTCCGCCCCATTGGTGCCCCACCAGAACCAGGCGCTGCCGCTATAGGTTTTTGCACCCGCGTTGCCTGCGCCCTCATGGAAAGGTCGCCAAAGCGCAGAGATGCCGGCATCCTGAAGCTTGAGCAGGATGGTGGACACGGTGTCGAGCTGCTGATAGAAATATTTGTTTTCCCATGTGCCACTGACGAGCGCATTGGCTGCCTTGAAAGTGGTCTCATCGGGCGTGCAGGTCACGCCGGAACCATCGGTTCCTATCGTGGTGGTCTCGCTCTTGGGCACATTGAAATGCCACATCAGCGACACGATGCCGCCCTTGTCTGCCCACTCCGTCACGGGAGTGATGTCGTTATAATTGATCCAAGTGTTGTTGCTTGGCACATAGATATGAATGAAATCGTAACAGTTGATGGCGGGATATTTGCCCGTCTTGGTATTGATCTGGTCGGCTATGGTGTGGTTCCAATCCACATTCGCGATGACCGAAGAGAATATCTTGGAACCGTAGTTCATCTTCATATACTTGTAGAGTCGCTTGGTGGCATCGGTGGCGGCCTTGTCGGCAAGGGTGATGTCGCTGACATCGCTTGCATGATAGATGTTGAACACCACATTGCTCACATCGCTCACATTCCATGTGTCTATCATGCCAGCGTCTTCGAAGCCCTTCATATAATTGCCGAACACGGATGCACTGGAGAAGCCAATCTTGGGATAGTCCACCACTTTGTAGGAAGCGGAGGTGCCGTCAGTCTTGTTCACCGTGTAGGTGTCGGTACTGGTCTGCGCATTTGCTGCCAAGGAAATCAGCAAAGAGGCGAATGCGAGGAATAATTTTTTCATTGCTTACTGATTTTTACTGATTTGCCATTCACGTTGATGATATAGA
>ENA-UOYA01005131-UOYA01005131.1-activated-sludge-metagenome-genome-assembly--contig:-NODE-5131-length-10528-cov-63.494510_pt1 | contig 10528 bp, 10 predicted proteins | sample MGYA00238163_ERZ764804 | MGnify/ENA primary metagenome ERZ764804 (study PRJEB28919, sample SAMN05720223) | activated sludge metagenome | isolation source: Anaerobic digester | place: Hong Kong...
CTTCTCTGATTCTTCGGCCTGAAACTGAATGGGTTGAGATAGTGGAATGTGGTGCCGCAAAACTTGTGGATGCTGATTATGACAAAATTTTAGCGGGTTTTGAGGAGTTTAAGAATAAGGAAATTGACTTTCCTCAAATTTTTGGGGATGGACATGCTGCTGAGCGCACCTGTCGGAGTTTGTTGTAAAACGCTGGAAATGAAAGATGTAAAATTTGGCTTACAAAAAGATGCAATTTTTACACGCCTGTTTATCAGCATTTTACAACAAACTCCGACAGGTGCGAGCTGGTGGCTGGTGCCAGCGCAAATGCGTGGCTCAGGTGCGAGCGGATAGCGTTTTTTTTCTTAAATTGCGGTCAATTTCAAATAATTATTCAGCACTATGTCTTGGTACGTCTTATATACCTTTCCCAGAGCTGAAAAACGTGTGGCTGCACGTTTAAAAGATATGGGTGTTGAAGTTTTTCTTCCTCTTCACAAGAAGAGAAAAAAATGGAGTGACAGGATGAAAATGGTCGAAGTACCACTTTTTAACTCTTATGTTTTCGTGAAGTGTAATGATTGTGAATTGTATTCACTTCTAAAGGTTTACGGGGTATTAAGGATTATTTATTATTTGCATCGTCCTGCAATTGTTCGTGAATGTGAGATTGAGGCTATTAAGGAATTTTTGAGAATTGCTGAGAATAAGAAAATAATTTATGCTGGTGACAAGGTGGAGATTGTCTCTGGTGCTTTTCAAAATAAATGTTGTAAGGTGTTGAAAGTAGAGAAGAGTCGGGTGACATTGTTTTTGGAGGAATTAGGTGCTAAAATTTATGTATCTTTGTCGGAGGTTGACAAATTACAACCGGAGGTTGATGGCTTAAAGCATGATACTAATGTACTTTCGGAGTCGAATTTGCGGCCGGAGTCGAATTCGCGGCCGGAGTCGAATTCGCGGCCGGAGTCGAATTCGCGGCTGGAGTCGAAGTTACGGCCCAAGTCGAAGTTACGGCCCAAGTCTGATGAGTCTAAGATACAGCCGGGAACTAAGTTCCAACCAGAGGTAACCAGAGGTTAGACAGTTAAGAACTGGATAGTAATTAATAAGTAAGAACTGGTTAGTAAGTAATAAGTTAATTTTTTATGGATAATATTGATATTTATATTTATGGATTATAATACACAAAGGCCAAAGTTAATTATGCCGGAATATGGCAGGAATGTTCAGAAGATGATTGAACGTGTTAAGGATATTAAGGACAGGGATAAGCGAAATGAGCAGATAAGAGCAGTTGTGGCAGTGATGGGCATTTTGAATCCTCAACTCAGGGATTTGAGTGATTTTAGGCACAAGCTTTGGGATCATGTTTATATAATTTCTGATTTCCAAATAGATATAGATTCTCCTTATCCTGTTCCAACAAGGGAAACTTTTGTTACAAAGCCTAATCCTATCCCTCTGGAGAAGAGTCCTCTTAAGGCACCTCACTATGGCCGCAATATCCAGAATATGATTGAAATGGTAGCAAACAAGGAGGAGGGTGAAGCACGTGACGGTATGATTCTGGTTTTGGCCAATTATATGAGACAGCAGTATCTTATCTGGAATAAGGACTCTGTTAGTGATGAGACTATTTTTAAAGACATTGTGGAACTTTCCAACGGCAAGATCAAAATTCCCGAGAATATGCATCTTAGTACTTTTGTTCCTCAAGGAAATAGTGGAAATGTTCATAATTCAGGGTATTCTTCTTCTCGCAATATGCATCGTAATTTCCGGCAGGGTAACAAAAAGAAAATGTCCGGCCAGAAGAGAAATGGATAGTCCTTTCTTGGAAAAGCCGTAGGAATATTACAATTACAAGATTTTTATTATGGCGGTATTTAAAGTAGAAGGTGGGCATCGTCTTAAAGGTGAATTGGTTCCGCAAGGTGCTAAGAATGAGGCGTTGCAAATTTTATCGGCGGTGTTGCTGACTGATAAAAATGTGGTTGTGCATAATGTGCCTAATATTTTGGATGTCAACAAGTTGATTGAGCTTCTTGTGGATTTGGGGGTTGAAGTGAGGCGTCTGGGGCGTGATTCAGGCAGTGGAATTGGCGGCGCAAACGCCACCGCCGGCAGCCCCGCCACCGCCGGCAGCCCCGCCGGCTCTTCTGCCTCAGGCGCTGGCGTCTCCGCCTCCGCCTCTGGCGCCGCCGGCTCTTCTGCTACCGCCGCTGGCGTCCCCGCCGCCTCCGGCAGCCCCGCCGCCGGACAGGCCTCCTACAGCTACTCCTTTTGTGCCAAAAATATAAATCTCGATTTTGTGAGGTCTGCGGATTTTTGCCGTCTTTCTGCCTCATTGCGGGGTTCCGTAATGCTTGTAGGACCTCTGCTTGCCAGATTTGGCTTTGCCTGCATGCCTAAGCCAGGCGGTGATAAAATCGGGCGAAGACGTCTCGATACTCATTTGACAGGTCTTGAGAAACTTGGGGCAAAGTTTGATTTTGAAATGGGTGGAAATTCTTTTGAGCTCACTTCCAAAGGTTTGAAAGGTTGTTATATGCTTCTCGATGAGGCTTCGGTTACTGGGACGGCTAATATTCTTATGGCAGCTGTTTTGGCTGAGGGGCGTACTACTATTTATAATGCTGCCTGCGAGCCTTATGTTCAGCAGCTTTGCAGAATGCTGAACAGGATGGGTGCAAAAATTTCGGGGATTGGTTCCAATCTGTTGACTATTGAGGGTGTATCTTCGTTGAATGGCACTGAGCATACTATTCTTCCTGACATGGTGGAGATTGGTAGCTTTATTGGTCTGGCTGCCATGACTGCAAGTGAGGTGACTATTAAGAATACTGCTTATGATGAGCTTGGGATTATTCCTGCTCAGTTCAGGAGGCTTGGCGTTACTGTGGAGAGAAGGGGTGACGATATTTTTATCCCTGCTCATGAACACTATGAGATAGAGAGTTTTATCGATGGTTCCATAATGACGATTGCTGATGCTCCTTGGCCGGGGCTGACGCCTGACCTGTTAAGTGTATTTCTGGTGGTTGCAACTCAAGCCAAAGGGTCTGTGTTGATTCATCAGAAAATGTTTGAGAGCAGGCTTTTCTTTGTGGATAAGTTGATTGATATGGGTGCTCAGATTATCTTGTGTGATCCTCACAGGGCTGTTGTCATTGGTCATAATAGAGGTTTTGATTTGAAGGGGATGCGGATGTCTTCACCTGATATAAGGGCTGGTATTGCTTTGTTAATTGCCGCGATGAGTGCCAGGGGAACGAGCATTATTGAGAATATTGAGCAGATTGACAGGGGATATCAGAATATTGACCTTCGTTTAAATGCGATAGGTGCTAATATTGAGAGAATTAGTTGAATCGATAGTAGAGATGGTTTATGAGTAAAAATAAGAGCAAGTCGGAGAAGAGTGGTGGTAGCATTAAAGGAGCCAAAAAAACTAAAGGTAGAAAGTCTTCCAGGGAATATGAGCCGGTGCCTAAGGGGATGGAGGCTTTTAAATTGTTTTCGGGTCTTTTTTTCCTTCTTTTGGCGGTTTACACTTTTATATCTCTTGGTTCTTATCTTTTTACATGGGCAGAGGATCAGTCTTTGTTGTCCAGGAGCGATGTTTGGAATTCTTTTGTTCCTGTGGAAAACGGTGGTGGAAAATTGGGTTTTTTCTGGGCTAATTTTTTGTTGTCGGAGCTTTTTGGATTGGGGGCTTTCGTAATTCCGTTTTTCTTTTTGGGGATTGCTCTGTACTGTCTTAAAATCAAGAGAATAAGCTTGTTGAAGCTTTTCTTTGTCACTGTTTTTGGTGCTATTATTTTTTCTGTATTTTTTTCTTACATCTTTAGTTTTACAAGATTTAACACTTTGTTTGGCAGTGGAGTAGGTGGTTCATATGGCTATTATGTGAATAAATGGCTGATGGATGTGCTTGGTGCTTCCGGGGCAGGGGCTTTGATTGTTGTGTTGATGATTGGCTGGTTTTCTTTGGTGAGCTATGGTGTTGTGAGGTGGTTTAACAGGGTGATTGCCAGAACATTTCATCCGGTGAAAGATGAAGTTGCAGTTGCGGAAGCGGCAGGAAATGATGATACTGCTCAATCTGACGAGCTTCCGTTTGAAATTATTGAAAATGAAAGTGGCACTGGCACATACTCTGACATATACACTGATGCTGATGCCGGTGATAATAAAGATGACGGAGAGGATGCCGGAAAGGTTGTCGGAGAAAATGCCGGAGATAATAGGGATACCGATGAGAATGATGAGGATTTTATTAAAAATCTTCCACAAGGTTCTTTGGAGACTCTCTTTGATCCTCGTTTGGATTTGTCGAATTACAAGTCTCCTCCTATCTCTCTTTTGGAGGAATATAAGGATAAGGTCTATGAGGTATCTCGCGAGGAACTTGAGCTGAATAATAAGAAGATTGTTAAGACGCTGAGTGATTATAAAATAGGTATAGAAAGAATTTTTGCGAGACCGGGGCCTACTGTTACTTTATACGAAATTGTGCCTCAGGCCGGAGTGCGTATATCTCAGATTAAAAGGCTGGAGGACGACATAGCTCTTCAGCTTGCGGCGAAAGGTGTGCGTATTATTGCTCCTATTCCCGGGACCAACTATGTGGGGATTGAGGTAGCGAATAATAAGCCGAGTATTGTTTCCATGCGGTCTGTTCTTGAGGATCCCAAGTTTAAGGTAGCGGCTGCTAATTATGATTTGCCTGTGGCTCTTGGAAGGACTATTTCCAATGAGGTTCTTACGATTGACCTTGCAAAGATGCCTCACTTGCTGGTTGCAGGCGCTACCGGACAGGGTAAGTCTGTGGGTCTTAACGCAGTAATTACTTCTCTTCTTTATACCAAGCATCCTTCTGAGCTGAAATTTGTTCTGGTGGATCCTAAAAAAGTGGAACTCTCTCTTTATGAGAAGCTTGAACATCATTTTTTGGCGAAACTTCCTGAAGGTGAAGAGGCAATCATTACAGATACTCAGAAGGTTATTTATACTCTTAAGTCTCTTTTGATTGAGATGGAGAGTCGGTATGATCTTCTTACTCTTGCAAGAGTGCGTTCTATTAAGGAGTACAATGAGAAGTTTCTGTCTCGTAAACTTAATCCTCTTAAGGGTCACCGTTTTCTTCCTTTTATCGTTGTAATAATTGATGAATTTGCCGATATGCTTATGACTGCCGGTCGCGAGGTTGAGGATCCCATTACACGGCTTGCTCAGAAGGCTCGTGCTATAGGTATTCATTTGGTGATAGCTACTCAGCGTCCTTCGGTCAATATTATTACGGGTCTGATTAAATCCAATTTTCCTGCAAGGATGGCTTTCAAGGTTATTTCGAGTATTGATTCGCGAACTATTCTTGATACGACTGGTGCTAATCAGCTGATTGGGCGCGGCGACATGCTTTTCCTTTATAATGTGGAGATTACGCGGGTACAGTGTGCCTTTATCGATACTAAGGAGATTGACAGGATTGTGGATTTTATCAGCAGCCAGCAGGGTTATGCTACTGCTCATATGCTTCCTGAATATGTTGGTGATGAAAATGACGGATATGGTATTGGTGAGGTTGACCTTTCGAAGAGGGATAAGATGTTTGAGGAGGCTGCCAGGCTGATTGTACAGTATCAACAGGGTTCTACTTCGTTGATTCAGCGCAGGCTTAATCTGGGTTATAACAGGGCTGGAAGAATAATGGATCAGCTCGAGGCGGCCGGAATTGTTGGACCTTCTGAAGGTTCAAAGGCTCGCCAGGTGCTGATCTCAGATTATGATTCTCTTGACAGGATTTTAAATTCTCTTTAATTTCGCGAGTCAACAAGCAACTAATTTCCAATTACTTTTTCTTTTTACTGTTGAACTGTTCAAAGTAAAAGGCGTTGCTAATAGAGTCAATTTCTTTGTACAGCTTTTCGATCTGTTTGCGGTACTGATTGTACCTTACCATAGAAGAGTCGTTCCGGAAAAATTCGTTGAACGGACTAATTTGTTGGAACGGATAGATAGGGAACATGTATGTACGGGGTGAAATAAAGTATGAATTGAACCTTTGTTCAAATTCTTTGAAAAACTCATCTGTGAAGAGTGAGTCTGTTCCGGGATAAACATATGTGTAGGTTGAATCATACCTTATTAGTCTTCCGTTTTTGTCATACTCCTTGTTAACCTTTATGTTCGCCTTTGGTTGAACAGAAGTGGCCGGCTGGCCTTTTTTGTCTGATTGGCCATAGCAGCCGGCCACAACTATTGAAAAGCTGACTAATAATAGTGCTAACTTTTTCATAGAACTGATAAATTACTCGATTACTCGATTGCAATTTGTTTAACAGGTCTTGGTTTTGCATCCTCTCTCTTAGGGATTGTGACTTTCAAGACTCCATTTTCATATTTTGCTTTGATTTTGTCGCTGTCAACAGAATCAGGCAAAGTAAATGAGCGGCTGAATGATTGATAACTGAATTCTTTACGTGTGTATCTCTGCCCCTCTTTTGTTTCGTTTTCATTTTTCTTCTCTGATGAGATTGTCAGCACATCATTGTTCAGCTCAATTTTGAAGTCATCTTTATTAAGGCTTGGTGCAGCCATTTCTACTTCATACGAACTGTCGTCTTCCAAAATATTTACTGATGGAAGAGTTGTGTTGGTAAGTGAGAAATTCTTGTTTGACCAGTCAAAAAGATCATTGTCAAAAAAGCGGTCAAACAATGTTGGAAATTGATTTGAAAATTTAACCAGTGACATAACTTAATCCTCCTATTTTTAAGTTAGACATTCATTTTAAATTTCTACTTAAATAATTTCAAAATGGATGCCAAACATAGGTATGGCTTTTGTTTGCTACTGATTTACAGGAGATTGCAGACAAAGTTACACCATGACATAATGTCAGTTTGATGGTAGTCGCACTTTATATGCCGGAAGAATTTGTGTCTTTGAGTATGACGTCGTGAGCTCCTCCTTCGATGATGCTTGTGGAGGAAACGAGTGTGATTTTGGCCAATGTTTTAAGTTCTTTTATGGTCAAAGCTCCGCAGCTGCACATTGTGGCTTTGACTTTGCCGAGTGTGATATCGAGGTTGTCTCGAAGTTTGCCGGCGTAAGGAACATAGCTGTCGACGCCTTCTTCAAATTTAAGAGAGTCTGCTCCTCCTGCGTCGTAGCGTTGCCAGTTTCTTGCTCTGTTGGAGCCTTCTCCCCAATATTCCTTGACATAGGTGCCTCCAACCATAAGTTTTTTTGTGGGGCTTTCGTCAAATCTTGCAAAGTATCTGCCCATCATCAGAAAGTCTGCTCCCATTGCCAATGCGAGTACCATGTGGTAGTCCTGGACGATTCCTCCGTCTGAGCATATAGGGATATAAATGCCCGTGCGTTCAAAGTATTCGTTTCGTGCTTGTGCTACCTCTATCAAGGCTGTTGCTTGTCCTCTTCCAATTCCTTTCTGTTCTCTTGTGATGCAGATGGAGCCTCCTCCTATGCCTACCTTTATAAAATCTGCTCCGGCTTCTGCGAGATAATAAAATCCGTCTTTGTCAACTACATTGCCTGCTCCGACTTTGACTTTTTCACCGTATTTGTGTCGGACAAAGTCTATGGTTTCCTTTTGCCATTCTGAGTATCCGTCGGATGAGTCGATGCAGAGTACATCGGCACCGGCATCTATTAGCGATGGTATGCGTTCTTTATAGTCTCTTGTATTGATTCCTGCTCCTACTATAAGTCTTTTGTGTGTATCGAGCAGTTCGTATGGATTGTTTTTGTGGTTTTCGTAATCTTTTCTGAAAACAAAGTACTTGAGATGTTGCTGTTTATCTATGATTGGCAGTGCGTTTATCTTGTTTTCCCAGATTATGTCGTTGGCTTCGTCGAGGGTAATGCCGTATTTTCCAGTAATCAGTTTGGAAAATGGTGTCATGAAATCTTTGATCTTTTTGCCGGGGTCGTCTATTCCAGGTCTGTAATCACGACTGGTTACAAGACCGAGCAGTATGCCGTTGGATGTGCCGTCGTGGGTTATGCCTATTGTTGAGAATCCTTTGGCTTGTTTGAGATTTATGACATCTTGAAGTGTGTGTTCAGGGGTGAGGTTGGCATCGCTGACGACAAATCCTGCCTTATATTTTTTCACTTTGCGGACCATGTCAGCCTGTTCTTTTATTGGCTGAGAGCAAAATATGAAAGATAACCCCCCGTTTCTGGCAAGGGCTATTGCCATTTTGTCATCTGATACCGACTGCATTATTGCAGACACAAAAGGAATGTTCAAGTACAAATCGGATTCTGAACCTTTTTTGAATTTTGTCAATGGCGTTTTGAGACTTATTTTGTCGGGAGTGCATTCTTTTGTTGTCAAACCCGGAATCAAAAGGTATTCGTTGAATGTTCTGGAGATATCGTTTACTATCTGTGCCATGGTAAATGGTGTTATAGATTTGCAAAGTTAAGGAAATTTAGCAATTTTCTCTCTATTTTCATTTTTAGTAACTTTGCCGGCATATGAGAAGTATGAATAACAGTAAAAGTGCGCCTACTGCGCTGGGTACTGAGAGTATATGGAAATTGCTGTTGCAGTTTGCAATTCCTTCTGTGATTGCGATGACAGCATCTTCGCTTTATAATATTATTGACAGTATTTTTATCGGTCAGGGGGTAGGTCCTCTTGCTATTTCAGGTTTGGCTATCTCTTTTCCGCTGATGAATTTGAGTGCTGCTTTTGGATCTCTGGTAGGTGCGGGAGGTGCAGCACTGATGTCTTTGAGGCTTGGTCAGAAAGACTATTCTTCTGCTAATCTTATTTTGGGAAATGCTTTTACGTTGAATGTTGTGATAGGGACTATTTATGCTATTGTCGTTTTGATATTTTTAGACCCTATTCTCTATTTTTTTGGAGCGAGTGATGCTACAATTCCATATGCGAGGGATTACATGGAGATAATCTCTTTGGGCAATGTGATAACTCATTTGTACTTTGGCCAGAATGCTCTGTTGCGGGCCTCCGGTTTTCCTGCAAAATCGATGTATGCAACTATTGGTTCAGTGTTGATTAATATTATTCTTGCACCGATTTTTATTTATGTTTTTGAATGGGGGATTCGTGGAGCTGCTCTTGCTACTATTATTGCTCAGGCCTCCATGCTTACTTGGCAGATATTGATCTTTTGTGATAAGAGCAATTTTATTCATTTTCACAAGGGGGTATTTAAGTTGCGCAAAAAGATAGTTAAGGATTCTCTTTCTATCGGTCTCGCTCCGTTTCTTATGAATGCGGTTTCTTGTGTAGTGGTGATTGTGATAAATCAGGGTTTGATAAGGTATGGGGGTGATTTGCAGGTTGGTGCTTACGGTATTATCAACAGGATATCGGCTCTTTTTGCCATGATTGTTGCTGGTCTTAATATGGGTATGCAGCCTGTGGCCGGTTATAATTATGGTGCCAGACAAATAGCAAGGGTAAATAAGGTTTTGAAATTGACCATATTGCTTGCTACAAGTGTGATGAGTGTAGGTTTTATTATTGGTGAGTTTTTCCCGAGAGCTGTTGCTTCGCTCTTTACAAGAGATGAGGGGTTGATATCATTGGTAGTACCGGGTATGAGGATTGTTTTAATATTTTTTCCTATTGTGGGTTTTCAAATGGTGGCTTCTAATTTCTTTCAGAGTATTGGTAAGCCGGGGAAGGCAATTTTTATGTCTTTATCGAGACAGGTTGTCTTTTTGCTGCCAGCCTTGTTTATTTTGCCGAATATATTTGGTGTAAAAGGTGTATGGTACAGTATACCTGTAGCGGATTTGTTGGCCAGTATGATTACGGCATATTTACTTTTCCATCAATTAAAAAAATCAAAACTCAGTTTGTGAAATGAATGAGTATTGTGTAATTAACATTGGTCGTCAACTTGGTAGCGGCGGCCATGAGATTGGGGAACGGCTTGCTGAGCTGTTCGGATTTTCCTTTTATGACAAGGAGCTTATCCGTCTGGCTTCTATGGAAAGTGGTTTGTGCAGCGAGGTTTTTGAGAAGGCTGACGAGAGAATCCGGTACACTGTTTTTGATGGTCTGTTCGGAGCGACAGACAATTACCTGAGCAATGAGACTCTTTTTCAGATTCAGAGTGATGTTATAAGGAAGCTGGCTAATGAGGGTTCTTGTGTTTTTGTCGGCAGGTGTGCCGACTATGTGTTAAAGGACTATCCAAGGGCTATTAATTTGTTTATTACTGCCAATTTGGAGGACAGGGTGAAAAGAGTTATGGTTCAGCAAAATCTTTCTCTTGCTGAGGCACGTTCCCATATTGAGAAGACAGATAAGAGAAGGGCAACCTACTATAACTTTTACAGTAACAAAGTATGGGGGGCTGCTGATTCCTATGACCTGTGTGTCAATACTTCCATGCTTGGAATTGATGAAACGGTTAAATTTCTGCAGATTTTTATTGAAAAAAGGTTTTTCCCTAACAGCTAATTGTTCTCCTATTTCCAAATTCCGGGGATTTTTTGACCGCATTTTGGGCAGGTTCCTTCGTTA
>ENA-UOYA01005132-UOYA01005132.1-activated-sludge-metagenome-genome-assembly--contig:-NODE-5132-length-10528-cov-9.859448_pt1 | contig 10528 bp, 10 predicted proteins | sample MGYA00238163_ERZ764804 | MGnify/ENA primary metagenome ERZ764804 (study PRJEB28919, sample SAMN05720223) | activated sludge metagenome | isolation source: Anaerobic digester | place: Hong Kong...
GGCAGACACATTTTCATCTTTGGCCAGGTGGGTGAGAAAGGCTTCAATTTCTGCAACACCCATTTCAGCCGGATGGCGTTTGTTGTGATAGAGAATATAGCGCCTGGCCCAGTGAACATAGGTTTTCTCGGTGCTGTAGGAGTAATGCTTCAGACGGATTGCATCACGAATCTGGTCGAGTAATTTTCTCGATTTTGGAGTTGATTGATCGTTCATAAATGTTTGTTTTCAAAAGGTGATTGTGTTATAATATTATAAGAATAGGGTTTCGTTGCATGTTTGAGATAATCAAGTGTAATTGCAGTATAACATACATTTTTATGGTTGGATATACAGTGTAATTGCAGTGTATCAGAAGTCCGTATAATTAATAGTTCGGCGGTAGCTTGCCAAACTATTCAACAAGAACGAATCTTTGAACGAATCTTTCCTTACCAAAACCGATATAATCTAACTAAAGCAACAATCACTAAATAGCCCTCATAACATAGGGGCGCAAAGGAGTAAAGGCTATGCTTCCAAAACCCAAACGTGTAGGTGAATTGCAAGCACTAATTGAGCGTGTAAGTCAAGATATACGAGCATCACAATCCAAAGCGAAAGCGTATTTTGAACACGGGAAGGCGAATGCGCAAAAACTTAATGCTTATTTTTCGCCTTTGCTTGGCACAAATCGAAACAGATTGCATTCATACTTGAAAAACGAACCTGTTTCAACTTTTGCGGGATGGGATAGCGACCACTGGCAACAATGGGATGTGGCATCAGCGAGAGAAGAAACGTTTATTAGGATTGGTGATTTAATAGAGCCTCGCACAAATGGTGAATTTTTTATTCCCGCATATATACCTTTTATTGGGCAAGGCAAAACCATCATTGTTAAAAGCAGCAAAAATCCCGCACAAGGCGCGGCATTACTTCAATCGCTTCTTGTGCGCACGGCGCTTATGTTGCCACATCAATCACGTTATACCTTGATTGACCCTGCGGGAGCAGGCATAGCTTTTCCTATGCGCCGCTATTTGCCACTCGTGCAAGATAGCACAGGGGATGTGCGACGAGATTTAGATCAAGTTGTTGTTAATATTCAAAGAATTATTGAAACGTATCTTGACGCGTCAATTACTTCATTTGAGCGCGTACCGCAAGAGATTCGCATTAATGAACGATTTAGTTTTGTTTTCGTAGCTGATTTTCCAAATCAATATGATCGGCGTGCAATTGAAGCCTTGCAAAGCATTAGCAATACAGGCACAGTTGCGGGGACATATCTTTTTATACACTACAACCCAAAGTATGAACTTCCTCGTGACATGAGTATGGACGGCTTTAAGAACGCTTTTTATATAGATTTGGATAATGAGACAAGTTATACAAATCTTAATTTACGATTAAGAATTGACTCTGCCCCCAATGCTGATTTACAGAGCCAAATGTTTCAAAAGTTGAAAGACGCGAAGCCGCCTGAACGAATATTAGATTGGGATAGCCTTGTCGGCGTACCAGAACAAGATTGGTGGCGCGGAGATAGTACAAAAATAATAGAAACTCCTATTGGCGCGCGCGGTGGTGTTGACAAATTGAAGTTGTGGTTCGGGGTCAGTAATGACAACCAGCCGTGCGCACATGGCATGCTTGGGGCAATGACTGGTTCTGGCAAATCGAATCTATATCACGTATTAATCACTGGGCTTGCGGTACGTTATAGCCCCGAAGAACTACGGTTTTATTTAATTGATGGCAAGGATGGCGTTGAATTTCAGCCCTATCGCCATCTGCCGCACGCAGAAGTTGTATCGCTTCGATCATCACCAGAATTATCAAGAAGCGTGCTAGCAGAATTGATTGATGAAAAAGAAAGGCGGAACGCAATTTTTGCCAGAGTTGGCGTTAACGACTTGGTTAGTTATCGCGCCAAAGGCGAACCCGAAGGGAAAATGCCTCGCATACTCTTGTTGGTGGATGAATATCAAGAATTATTTGAAGGTGACAAAGATGGGCTGGCATCCAATCATCTTTTACAACTTTCGCAACAAGGACGAAGCGCGGGTATTCATATGTTGTTAGCCTCACAGCGTTTTGGGGCGGCAGGCATGTTAAATCAAACAGGGATATTCGGAAACTTGCATTTATTAATGGCTATGCAAATGAAGGCAGCAGATGTTCAGTCTTTAACAGAATTTGGGAGACGCGGTAAAGCCTTAATTGCTACCTGTGATTTGCCAGGAAAAATCGTGGTTAACGATAAAGGCGGAGATGATAATGCAAATGTTGCTGGAAAAGTCGCTTATTTACGTCCAGAGCATCGAGATGAGATTTTGCAGAAGTTAATAGAGAAAGCAAATTCTCTTCCAGATGATAGCCTGCCAAGAAGAGTAATTTTTAATGGCAAATCTCAGCCCAGCTTAACCGATAATCCCTATCTAATGAGATTGTTACGCGATTCTACTTGGTTGAGTAAACAAGAACTAGAAGAATTTGCCAGAGAAGCAATTGAAACGGGGGGATTAGGTATAGTAGATTGGTTTTCAGCCGAACACCCACGAGTTGCTTGGCTCGGACAGCAATTTAATGTTCGTGGTCAAGCAATGTTAGTATTCCGCCGCCGTGTTGCAGAAAATGCGCTTATTGTCGGCGGAGCAAATGCTGCCCGTTACGGAATGCTGGCTGCATTAATTACGAGCATAGCCGCGAATACTCAGCCCAATGAAACAGAGTTTGTAATCCTTGACAAAAGTATTTCTGGTTCACAGTGGAGCAGTGTATTATCTGCTATAAACAATTTGGTTTTACAGCCAGCAGGTTTTTCTGTGCAATTTAGCAGAGAAGGAAACAGGGCAGAATATTTCCTGGATAGTCTATTAGTCGAATTGGATAAAAGACGCGGCTTAAACGAAGAAGAATTATCTAAAAGCCCATCAATATTTGCGATTATGACTGAGTTAGATTCTATTGAATCTTTACGCCGAAAAGCTGATTCATATGGTGGAATGGCGGATTCTCCTATAGGAGAAAAATTAAGAAGGCTTTACATCGAAGGTTCTCCTTTGGGCATCCATATCATCCTCAGTTTTGGGGGCGTAAGACCTATGGCAAATGTCATAGATGAAAGGCGAGGATTGCTTAATTTTCGACATCGAGTTGCTTTACAAATGTCAGAAGATGAATCGCACATCTTTGCGAGAAGCCGTAAGGCATCTCAACTGCAAATCGAAGGTCCAACACCCATCTGCGCTCTATACATAGACTTAGAAAATGACAGAGCGGTGCGTTTCAAACCCTATAGCAGTGACGCATCCTTAGTAGCACAAAACGAATCTTTAGTAGATCAACTTCGGGCAATTGGCGCAGAACTTTCAGAAAGGAAAAACCACCAATGAGCATGGACGAAACGTATATTCAAATGCAAAGATTTGAGCAGAATTTGCGCTCTTTCAACGATAGCCTCAAATCATCTCTCAAAGAACTTGAAGCGCAACACGAAAACGTTTCTCCGCACTGGCAAGATGAAATGCGCAAACACTATGACGCTGTTTGGGGACCCTTCTTGGAAACCATGAAACACTATGTTGCTTCTGAAGGTCCAAGTTATGTTGAATTTTTAAATATAAAAATTCACTCACTAGGGAGATATTTACATGGCTGATTCACGAGTCTTGCTGGCTGGTTTGGAAGAGTACCGCCGTGTTTTAGAGCGGCATTTATCCCAGCTAAATTCTGAATATCAACAATTAGACAATAATTGGCGGCAATTCAACGCTGTATCCGAAGGCGATTATGCTGACCAATTTCGTGGTGGTTGGTCACGCACATCACAGCGTTTTCAAGAATATATTGACCAAACCCGAAAGATTAGTGCTGTCCTTGACGAGCGAATTGAATATCTGCGCAGAGTTAATCAATCAGAAGGTGGATTAATCGGATGAGCAGCTATGACCCACGCATAGTAGCGCAAGCACTTGAAGATTTGGAGAGCGAACTCACACGCTGGTCTTCCGTTGCAAGCGATATGTTGTCATTGGCAACAGATACCCAAAGACACGCAAAGGAGTCTGTTGACCGCGCTCTACACAACGCCGCTATAGTGTTGGATAGAGCGAAAGATGACCAAGATAACATCGCAAAAGCCAAAGAAGTTGTTGCAAGCAATCTTGAAAAATGCGTAAATGCTACAAATGTTGCAAAGGAAACACTACAAGGATGTCAAAGGGCATTAGCAGAGTCAAATGCGACCTTAAAGAAGTGGCAAATGGAGCTAGAAAAAGCCTTAGCATGGCTAGCCCGAGCTGAAGCTAGACTAGAAAAAGCGATTCAAGAATTACAACGTGCCCAAAGTGCTTTGCGAAGTGCTGAATGGAATCTTAGCAGTGCCGAATCGCGCCTGCGAAATTGCCAGAATGATGATAACCGTCGAGACTGTAGTGGTGAAGCCGCCGCAGTGAGCAGAGCAAGAGCTGAAGTAGCCAGCGCACGCCAATGGGTCAGAGCCGCCGAACAAGAAGTGATAGCCGCAAAAGAAGAAGTTGAAAGGGCAAAAGCAAGGGTAGCTTGTTGCAAGCGTGCGGTTGCTTTTGCTACCGAAGCCGTAAGTTTAGCGCAAGAAAGCGTTTCCGCCGCGACCCAATCAATTAATTCGGCTGAACGAAGCGTAGAGTTCGCTCGCGCTGCGGAGAGATTGGTAATAGTGGCTGAGAAAAATATGCTTGCTGAATTGGAATCCGCCGAAAATATGATGGGCGAGACCAAATCGGCGCAAGAGTTAACAGATAATGCAGCGATTCATTTACAAAATGCCGATAGCGCCGAAGATACAGCGCAAATTTACTCAACATCTGTACGCAAAGAACTAGAGTACAGAATTCAACAGTTGAGAGACTTAAATCGCCCTGCTATTCTCGAATCTGGAGATTGGTCTCTACCCAAAAACGTTTCACCATCTGAAATAAAAGTTTCTGCCAGACCCGATGGTAAAACTAGCGTGGTTTACGGCAATCAACGAAACGAAAGCGGGAAAATCGTAGGGCAACATGGTCACACAGTAATATCTCAGGACGGGACGATTGATTATGCGAGAACACAGGGGCAAACAGTGAAGCAAGATAATCAGCCTCTAATCTCCTTAGAAGATATTGAAGAAGTCCCCTTTAGCGATTTAATTCAAAGTCGCCTGGACATGCTTCAAAATGGGTACAGCTCATTTGAAGATGTGCTTGCTAGCGAGTCTGATCCAATCGCGCTTGATATGAGTAGCGGAAAACCATATCGGATTATTGATGGACGGCACCGCATATACTTAGCCAGAAAAAAGGGATTGAAAAGCATCCCTGTTAAGTTTGTGTAATATACAAAGCGATAAAATTTTATGGAAGAATTACTCTGGTCAACGACTCAGCAATCACGCGCTTTGCAAGAACTCCGTAAAGATATTCAAGGAGTATGGCAAGATGAAGCGGCGCGCGAACTTACGCATCGCTATTTAGACCCACATGAAAGCGAAGACCAACGCATGCTGGTGGACTTAAATCAGCAGAAAGACACGCTGGAACAGGCTTCTGCTAAACTAACATTAGCGGAAAAATACGGACAACAAGCGGAAGAATTAGCTCTCCAAGTGAACGAAGGCTTACAATCTACAGAGCAAGAGTTAAAAAGCGCATATGGGAACTACGATACCCACATTCACTACAACGCCGAAGCCCGCTCAAAATTGCCCGCTATTCAAAACTTAATAAACCAAGCTAATAGCGCGTGTGGCGCATAGAAAGGAAAACGTTATGGCAAACTCAGGAATTGTAATACCGAATGAAATAAACAAGATTTTGAGTGAAAGGGCTTCGCTTTGGGAGAGATTAGACAAAGCCCAATCTCAATTCAAGGAAATGGAAGGTTTATCTTCGCAAGTTGCTTCAAGCACTCCTGCCCCGATACTGCCTGAATTAACTGATGAAAAAACACCCCCATCTGAAGTTGCCGCTGCTTTGCAAAATTTTCAATCAGAATTAGCTCGCATCAACAAAGGCAAAGAATCTATCAGCGCATATCAGGCGGAAATCAAGCGTATTGAAACCCAACAATTAATTACAGTAATTGTTGTCGGAGTAATTATAGCGATAGTTCTTTGTGCAATCGTTTTTGGCGGCATTTAGCTTCTTAATTCATTAATGTCCTGATAAGCAGAGTCTCTGGATGGCAAAAACCGCCGAACATTGCGTGCAGTGGACAAGTGCGGGCTTTGCCCTCACTTGAAGGGATTCAGCCCCGTCGAGTTTTTTCTACGCTCTGGCTTTTATCTGCCAAATCCCGCACTTGCCACTAACGCTTGCCGTTGGGCTGTTGTATCTATTTTCATCATCGCAAAAAAGAGACGAAGAAATGAAAAACTTGCTGAGAATATCATTGTTTGCTTTGGTATTGGTTGTGGTGGCAACTTCTTTATCCCTGTTTCCTCAGAGTTGGCTCTCTGTGGCAGCGGAACAAATGCCATACCCACCGGACTTGGCCAACAATACATTGGCAGGAGAACCATATCCTCCACCTTCCTTACCAAGTCAACCATCTCCCTACCCACCTCCCGAATCTGAAGGAGGCGATTCGATTGACAATGGAAGTGTAAAGTTTAAGGAGGCGTTACTTGAAGACGCCAAAACATATGCATCTATTTACAATGTTAGTGTTGATGAAGCTGCGAAGAGATTAACACTTCAAGGCATTGCAGAGAACATAAATGCCAGCTTAGTGACAAAAGAAGGCACTACATTTGCAGGGCTATGGATTCAACATGAACCTGACTATCGTGTGATTGTCCGGTTTACAAACAATGGAGATGTGACTATCAAGTCATACATACAAAATACGCCATTGTTAAATTTGGTTGAGGTGCGAACAGCCGATGTTAGCTTTGAAGAACTCAAATTGGAGCAATTACAAACCACTCAAATTATGAGTCAATCAAATATTCCTTTTAGGACGGGTATCAATGTGATGGAGAATAGAGTCGAGGTGTACGTACTCGATACAGCAGAGGTGTCCACCTTTTTACGGGATTCGAATATCGCGTTACCTGAACATACCCGGATAATCAAAGTTAATGAGATTGGAAAAGAAGTCACAGATATTTATGGTGGTCTTGCATTAACGACTTGCACGAGTGGATTCTCTGTAGTTGATAATGAAGGGACTGCCGGTATAACAACAGCGGGGCACTGTAGTAATCAGCAATATTATAATGGTGTGTTACTCCCCTTTAAAGCGGGTACTACAGGAGGTGATTATGATATTCAATGGCACAGAGGCGACCATGCATTCAATGTTGTCGGCAGGATAGAGGACGGACTAGGCGGACGCGCTATCCTTGACGAAAAGTTCCGAGATAGTCAAGTAGTCGGAGGCTTCGTTTGTAAATATGGTAAAACAACGGGGCGAGAGTGTGGATTTATAGCGCAGGTGTATGTTAATGGCACTAATGTACGCGTAGACGATTTAACAGTGGAAGGAGGAGACAGTGGTGGTCCATGGTTCTTGTCTGATATGGCCTATGGGACTACCATTTACAGTTGCGAATTAGGAGATGGCACTCCCTGTGCTGTTTATGGCCCTGTAGATATAATTCATGACATCTTGGGGCTGACATTAGCATATCGTGTATATCTGCCGATTATTATAAAATAATCAAACGCATAACAAACTTCTCAGCAGCAAGGAGCGAAATATCATGTTACAAAATTTATCTTTGAGTACGCGTTTCCGGTCGAGAATCCAATTAACAATTTTAGTGATTGTATTTAGTCTATTAATATTTCTTGCAGCATGTAGAGAAAAAGCACCTGAAGTTACTATTACTCCTACTACACCCACCCCAGAGGTAATTATTACAGCTTGGACTGCTGAAGTAATAGGAGAGTTAATAAACATTGATGGCTGTATTCGCATACGAGATAGGGAAAGCGATGTTAATTATGCGATTGTCTGGACCCCAGATGTTTCAGCAACGATTAAAGGAGATGAGGTCAGGATAATTTCAGGTATTGTAAGAGGAAACACTAGTGAACTTGTACTGCGCTTCGGTGATATAGTCCGTGTTAGTGGAGGCGAGACTATGCAACCTGACGAACAATTACTCCAGAACCTGCCCCCGAATTGTCAAGGGCCATATTGGGTTGTCGGATTTGAGATTGCTTCTGTTCAAACCACAGAAGTACCTTGACAACATAAGCAAACAGCCCAACACCGGCTGCACCTGACCTCGCTTTGCTCGGAGGGTACGGGAGCGATTTGCTTGAGATGGTTATGATTTGTGAAGGAATCTTGCCTGCACCGCTCGGCAGGTGAGCCAATCCGTTGGGCAACCCACTTACCTACAAAATTGTGTCTTGGAAAATGAAATCGCCTTATAATCATGGGCGGAGATGATAAAACATGAAATTACCCTTGAATCAGATTATCGAAGGCGATTGCACAGAAAATCTCAATGCTTTGCCAGAGAAATCTATTGACCTAATTTTTGCAGACCCACCCTATAATTTACAGTTACAAAATGAATTACATCGTCCAAACATGACCAAAGTAGACGCTGTAGATGACCAGTGGGATAAATTCGAGTCTATGCAAGCATATGATGAATTTACAAGGCGGTGGCTGACCGCCTGTAAGCGGGTGTTGAAACCGACAGGCACAATTTGGGTGATTGGCTCGTATCACAACATTTTCAGAGTGGGGGCAATCATGCAGGATTTGGGCTTTTGGATTCTCAATGATGTAATTTGGGTCAAAACCAATCCCATGCCTAATTTTCGGGGCGTGCGTTTTACCAATGCCCACGAAACGCTGATTTGGGCAAGCACAGGAAAAGGCGCAAAATACACCTTCAATCACCAAGCCATGAAAGGCTTGAATGATGAAAAACAAATGCGCTCCGATTGGTGGCTTTTGCCTTTGGCGACAGGCGCAGAACGGGTAAAAGATGACAATGGCGATAAAGCCCATTCTACTCAAAAGCCAGAATCTTTGCTATATCGAGTGATTTTATCGTCCAGTAACCCTGGCGATGTTGTTCTTGACCCGTTTTTTGGTAGTGGAACAACGGGCGCAGTTGCTAAAAGGTTGCATCGAAATTGGATTGGTCTAGAAAGAGAAAAAAAGTATATTGAAGTTGCAAAAAAGCGGATAGACGCTGTTCAGCCAGAAATGTTTGATTCCGCCACATTTGATGTAAAGAGTAAAGCCAAATCTGCACCTAAAGTTGAATTTTCGGCTTTAGTAGAAAACGGATATTTGCAACCTGGGCAAAAATTATTCTTTGGAAAAGATAAAAGCAAGGTGGCAACCATCAAACCAGACTCACGACTTCGCACGGCAGATGGTTTTGAAGGCAGTATTCATAAAGCAGGCAGCCATTACATGAATAATGCTCCTTGTAACGGCTGGGAACATTGGTTTTTACAGGAAAACGGTCACATGGTCAGTCTTGGCGATGTGCGGGAAAAATTCCGAGTAGAAATGGGACTCTACGATGAGCAATCAAGTTAAGCAAATTATTCGCCAGACCGTTTCAGAAATGCTTGCGGATAGCATGTCAGCACAGAATATCCGCCGAATGGCAGAAAAACACGCCGAGAAAGTTCACTTTGTGCCGATTCGGTATCGGATAATCGGTGGCATTTTGCAAGGATTGAATATTAAGTTTGGTAACTTTATCGAGCAATTGCTACGCAACATCGTTGAAATGGATACAGGCGTTCAAGTTATGCCCGACTCTGGAAAGAAAATCAGACTTTTCTTTACGCCTGAAACGGACGCTTTGATAGATGGCTATATCACGGAACGTCAATTACCGAATAGCCCCGATGATTGCTCAAAAGTATTTTCAAATTTGCTCGATAGAATTTTAGAAATTGAACACGCTGCCACTGACGAACAAAGACAAGGCATAACAAAAGATGTGGATGGACTATTTCAAACTGATGAAGGTTTGATAGTTTATACCGAGTTAAAGTATAACGATGACCACGATACAGGTAAATTTGTGGACATCAACAGAAAATTTATCAAAACTTGGGCAGGTTTGGCTGTTCGATACCAAATTCAGTCAAAAGACGAGCTATTACCCATTTTGTACTACTTTAATGCAACAAAGCGTTATGGACCAATTTACACGCCAAGCAGCAATATCATGCGTGGTTCACAGTTGTTCGACAGGTTTTTACATATCAGTTACGCCGATGTAGATAGATACATGGCAGAAATCGGGGACGACCCCGAAATTCTCGCCATTTTCGACAAGATGTACTCTACGGTTAGAAGCCTAAAACTTTAGCCGAGAAAATATTTGAAAAGAAAAGGTGTCTGGCGTTCATAAAGGTTGCCCAACATCGTTTGCAGCGGACAGCGGCTTCGCCGCTGAAGGTACGCGCCGCAAGCCAGCGGAGTGGATTTTTGGCGAAGGTGTCTTGCCTGTCCCGCCGCCGCTAACGCCAACCGTTAGGTTGCGAATAAAGAATCTGATATGTGCCGACTTGCACACTCTCAAAAA
>ENA-UOYA01005133-UOYA01005133.1-activated-sludge-metagenome-genome-assembly--contig:-NODE-5133-length-10528-cov-9.329228_pt1 | contig 10528 bp, 7 predicted proteins | sample MGYA00238163_ERZ764804 | MGnify/ENA primary metagenome ERZ764804 (study PRJEB28919, sample SAMN05720223) | activated sludge metagenome | isolation source: Anaerobic digester | place: Hong Kong...
TCTGCGGAAACATCGAAAAATCCCGGCCTGAAAAATGCAGCATCTGCGGCGTATCCGGAGAGAAGTTTATAAAATACTAGGTGCCAGTCACCGAACAAAAGAACACAGGACAGGGGGACAGGTTTCTTGCCAAAAGACAAGGAACCTGTCCTTTTTCATGATTAATATATAATAAATCATGTGAAGAGTACCTCCTTGCGGATGGCTGCAAAATATTATTGTATTATAATATTTTTGACCTTATAATAGATTTAATATTAAAGTATAAAAGAAGATTCAAGATATATTATTTGCATTGCAAAGCATATAGGCATTGAATTTTTATTAAATAAGGTGATTTTATGATTGACATTGGCGGACTTAAATTTAATAACCTGGACTGCGTATTGATTGCGGACAGAGAGTTTACGATTATATATAATTCCAGGCTTGATGACAGGATGCATTTTGATTTTGACGAAGCCGATAAAGACCAATACCTAAACAGAAACCTGTTTGAAATATATCCTACGTTAAATAAAGAAACCAGCTCAATAGTTAGAGCGATAGCAAAAGGTGAAATAGTAATTAAGAAATTCCAAAAAATAAAAGACTTTAAAGGAAGAACATATTGTACTCACAATGTGACAGTTCCTATTGTTGTGAAAGGTAAAATTTTAGGTGCCGTAGAACTTGTAAAGGATGTAACTACTGTAAGCAATATAAATGAAAAATATATCTATGAAGAAGAAGACAGTGAAAATGATTTAAGCAAGTATGCCGCTTTTTTTACAACAGATTTGAATAAAATAACATTTGAAAATATAGTTACCAATGATAAAAAAATGATTAATGTTATTGAACGTGCTAAGATTTTGTCAAGGGTGCAAAGTCCTACACTTATTTACGGAGAATCAGGAACCGGTAAAGAAGTGCTTGTTCAGGCTATGATTAATTATAGCGGTATACCAAGAAAAAAGGTTGTTATACAAAATTGTGCGGCTTTACCTGATAATTTGATTGAATCAATATTATTCGGCACATATAAGGGAGCTTACACAGGGGCAGAAAATAGGAAAGGATTATTTGAGGAAGCTGATAATGGCATAATATTTTTGGATGAGCTTGTTTCTATTCCTTATGATGTACAGGGAAAGCTGTTAAGAGTATTGCAAGATGGAAGCTTCAGGCCGGTAGGGTCGAATAGTGAGAAATTTGTAAATGTAAAAATCATAGCCGCAATGAATGTAGATCCTTTAACAGCTATTGAGAATAAGCAGCTAAGAAGCGATTTATTTTACAGGTTGAGCGGAGGAATGATATTTGTCCCTCCCCTTAGGGACAGAAAGGGTGATATTAAATTATTCATCGATAAATATATAAAGGAATATAACAACATATACAATAAAAGCGTTAAGGGCATATCCAGTGAATTGGAAAGCTTATTTTTAGAATATAATTGGGATGGCAATGTCAGGGAGCTAAAGCACATTATCGAATCAATGGTTGGTGTAGCTGATGGCAGTATTTTGGATGTGCAGCAATTACCTGCGTATATGTACAGCAGAGTTTATAAAACAAATGGATTAGAAAAAATTAATGAGGATAAGGATTTTATTTACGATAAGAAGACTTATAACTTGAACAGAATATTGGAAGAGAAGGAAATAGAGACTATTAAGAAAGTGCTGAAAATTACCGGAGGCAATAAGACAGAAGCAGGAAAAATCTTAGGAATACCCAGACAAACCTTAAAATACAAAATGGATAAGTTAAAAATTAATTTATAGCGCGACAAAAAATTGTCGCGATTAGCGCGAACGACAGAAATCTGTCTTATATATCATATGAAAACGACAATTATATGTCGTTTTTTTATTTCTCAAAATTCAAGCAGGGAAGCATGCTGAAATCTCAATGATTTAATTTTGGCATTGTAATTGCTAGTATGATTCATATAAAGCAATAACATATTTTAATTGGAGGTAAATATAAATGAAAGTAGCAGTACTAGGTTCTGGAAATGGGGGCCATGCAGTAGCGTTTGAATGGTCAAAAGCAGGACATGAGGTATATATGTTTGACTTCCCGCAATTTCCCAAAAACATAGAAGCGATAAATAAGGCTGGCGGCATTACCTCGGAAGGCGAATTGGAAGGCTTTCAAAAACTGTCATATGCAGGCCATGACATTTCCGCGGTGGTTCCGGAAGCTGATTTGATATTTGTTGTAGGGCCGGCTTACAGCACCGAACCCTTTGGAAAGGCATGCAAACCTTATGTCAAACCGGGACAGAAATATATAGTATGCCCCAGCTCTTGTGCGGGGAGCATTGTCTTTAAAAATGCATTGGGACTTAATATTGAGGATGAATCGGTAATTATTGCGGAAACTTCTACGCTGCCATATGCCGTAAGATTAATCGGCGATGCAAAAATTGCAGTATATAACAGGTTAAAGGGGGGGTATCTGGTTGCTGCATTGCCATCCAGGTACAACAAAGTAATTTATGACATGCTGGTGAAAGTGCATGATAAAATCGAAATGGCGGACAATGTCCTGCAGACAACATTGCAGAATGGCAATCCTGTAATTCATCCGGCAGTAACATTACTTAATTCAGCATTAATAGAGAGAACCCGCGGAGACTTTTTTTTCTATGAAGAAGGTGTTACTCAGGCAGTAGGAAGGGTTATAAAGGCATTAGACAATGAAAGGATTGAAATAGGCAAAAAACTGGGAGTTACAGTTATTCCCGATCCTGTGATCGGGGTAAGGCAGGGCTATATGGCAGACGAAACATATGACATAGGCTATTCAAAAGCCCCCGGATTTAAGGGAATAAAAGCACAGCCACAGCTTAACTACAGGTACTTTAATGAGGATGTAGGATATGGATTGGTATTCCTGACAGATCTCGCTAAACATATAGGAGTTAATACTCCGTGTATGGATGCTGTGATAAAAATCGCATCAATTACAATGGACAGGGATTATAAACAAGAAAAGGCAAGGTCATTGGATAGTCTGGGAATTTCAAAATTTAGCCTGGATGAACTGAAGAATATCTTATAACAATCAGGAGGAAAGGGACGTGGAACTTGAACTAAGAAAAATCAAGGTAAATGATGTTCAGTTCGGTAAAAGGACCTTTGTTGAAAACGGGGTCTTGTATGTTGACAGAGAAGAAATCATATCACTTTTGAAGGCCGATGAAAGAGTAAAAGATGTAAGTATAGACATTGCAAGGCCGGGTGAGTCAATCCGGATTATTCCTGTAAAAGATGTAATTGAGCCCCGTGCAAAGCTTGAGGGGGATGCTTTCCCGGGAGTTGACGGAGCCATATCGGAGGTTGGAAGAGGAATAACCTATGTGCTTCAGGGCAGTGCGGTTGTTACTACAGGCCCTATTGTAGGCTTTCAGGAAGGGATAATAGACATGTCCGGGCCCCTTACACAGTATACCCCTTTTGCCCATATAAACAATATCGTTATTAGTATCGAAAAGGCCGACGGGGTACAGCCTCACGAGCACGAGGAGGCAGTAAGAAAGGCAGGTATAAAGGCTGCACATTTTATTGCAAAACAGGCTGTTGGCTGCGACGAATATGAAGCGGAAAAGATAATATGGGACAGCATAGGTAAGAAAATTGAAAGGTATCCTGGCCTTCCCAAAGTTGTGTATGTATATTTCTGCATGAGCCAAGGATTACTTCATGATACGTATTTTTACGGCAAGGATTCCAAGAAAATAATACCCAGCCTGATTACCCCTCTCGAGGTAATGGATGGCGCAATCGTAAGCGGCAACTGTGTATCACCGGGATCAAAAACAACAACCTTTCATCATCAGAACAATGCTGTCATACGCGAATGCCTTAAAAGGGACGGAAAAGAAATTAACTTCATCGGAGTTATTCTTAATCCGCTGATGACTACCCTGGATGAAAAATTCAGAAATTCTGTGCTGACGCCGAGACTGGCAGAAATGCTTGGCGCCGATGGAGCGGTAATATCTCAGGAAGGTTTCGGCAATCCGACAACAGACCTGATGATGGTTTGCAAAGGGCTGGAGAAAAAAGGGATAAAGACTGTAATAATAAGCAATGAAGATGCAGGAGTCGACGGGAAGTCGGAACCGCTGCCGGATGGCACCATTGAGGCGGACGCAATAGTTTCAACAGGGAACAGCAATGCCACAATACATATACCCAAGATGGACAAAGTCATTGGGGATATACAGGCAATTGAAAGAGTAACCGGCGGTTTTGTCGGGTCAATACAGCCTGACGGAAGCCTTGTAATAGAAATACACGGGATAATGGGAAGCCACAACCTGCAGGGCTTTGGCAAACTAAGCGCAGTTACTGTTTAGGAGGTGAACGGATGAAAAAGATAGTGTTCTATACCAATCAGTTCTTTGGACAGATAGGCGGGGAAGACAAAGCTGGGATGGAACCTGTTGTAATGAATGGTGCTGTAGGTGCCGCCGGACTGTTTAAGGGTAAGCTCGAGGATGCGGACATAGTAACAACCGTCATATGCGGCGACAACTATTATGCTGAGAATATGGAAAGTGCCAGAAACTGCATCCTGGGAGAGATAAAGAAAATTGATCCTGACATGCTGATAGCCGGGCCGGCTTTTAATGCAGGAAGATTCGGCATTGCCTGTGCGGATATCTGTGCAGCGGCAAGTGAGAGTTTAGGTATTCCGGTATTGACCGGGCTTTATATAGAAAATCCTGCTGTTGAAATATATAAGAGCAGGATATGTATAGCAGAAACCGGAAAGTCTGCAGCAGATATGCGCAATGCGGTATCCAAAATGGTTAAGATTGCTCAGAAACTGATAAATGGAGAAAGGCTGGGGCTTCCGGAAGAAGATGGGTATATACCGAGAGGTATAAGGGTGAATGTTTTCAAGGAAAAAACCGGGGCAGAGAGAGCATTGGATATGTTGGTTTCAAAGCTTAACGGCAGTCCGTATAAAACAGAGGTTCCGATTCCGGTTTATGAGTCAATAACTCCGGCTAAAGGCATAAAGGAGTTGAAAAAAGCAAGGATTGCAATAGTAACTTCGGGAGGGGTTGTACTGAAAGGAAATCCGGATCATTTACCTGCAGCAACAGCAAAGTTCTATAAAAAATATGACATATCGGAATTAGATGCTCTTAGAGAAGGGCAATATGAATCTGTTCATGCAGGGTATGATCCTGTATATGCAAACCAGGATCCGAACAGGGTAGTACCCTTGGATGTGTTACGAGAACTTGAAAAGGGAGGTGAGATAGGAGAAATATACGGTTACTTATTTTCAACGACAGGGAATTCAACTTCAGTAGCTGATGCTGCGAGAATGGGCAAAGAAATTGCAGAGGAGCTAATTGCTGCCGGAATTGACGGCGTAATACTGACCAGTACCTGAGGTACTTGTACCCGTTGCGGTGCAACGATTGTGAAACAGATTGAAAGTGTTGGAATACCGGCTGCCCATATATGTACTGTAACAACAATATCAAAAACAGTAGGAGCTGTAAGAATAGTGGGAGCGGTAGCAATTCCCTACCCTGTTGGCAACCCGGCTTTACCTCAGGAAAAGGAACGCGAGCTGCGAATGAATTTAGTAAGAAGGTCATTGGAACTCTTAAAAGCTGATTATTAAAAAGGAGGTAATTACAAAATGGAACAAGCTGCAAACTATGGCATACTATCACTTCTTCCTGCACTTGTCGCACTAGTTCTTGCTTTTGTAACCAGGGAAGCAGTTTTTTCACTGCTTATAGGCGTTACAGTAGGAGTTTTAATTACAGGACAGAATATTATTTTCGGCTTTACCGGTATGCTGCAAAGCGCACTGGGTAACGCAGACTTTATTTGGGTTATCAGTATAGAGGTCTTTGTAGGTATAATGATAGCATTTTTTCAAAAATCAGGAGCAATACAGTCCTTTACCCGGATACTTGACAGAAGAAACATAACTGCTAAGGGTGCTCAGGTAATCGCATGGCTCTTAGGCATATTCATATTCTTCAGTGACTATTTCAGCCCTCTTTATGTAGGTACAGTTATGAGGAGTATCACAGACAAGGCGAGGGTATCAAGGGAAAAGCTGGCTTATATATGTGACTCCACTTCTGCACCGGTATGTACAATTGTGCCTTTTTCATCCTGGGGAGTGTACGTAGCCGGCCTTCTGGTAGGCATAGGTGCTTTTGCAGATAAAAACATAGCTACTGAAGCAGTAATAAGGATGGTGCCATTCAACTTCTACGGTATAATTGCTGTGGCAATGGTAGGGCTGATAGCGATGAAGATAGTGCCTGAATACGGTCCGATGAAGGCAGCGGAAAAAAGAACAATGGAAACCGGCAAGGTGATGAATGATAACGCAAAGCCTTTATTAGGCAGAGAGCTTTCGGATATCCAGCCCAAAGAGGGCATTGAACCAAATCTGTTTATAAACTTCTTTGCGCCGGCAATAATAATAATATCAGTAACAGTAGGAACATATATTGTCATGGGTTCCGCCAAGACTCTTGAAGGCTTTGTACTGGCTGTAGCATTTCAGTTCGTGGCAATGCTCGTACAAAAGATGGGCACAATTGTAGAACTTATGGAAGCCGCAGTAAACGGTGTAAAGGGAGTCATGTCCGCAGTACTGATATTAGCTTTGGCATATTGCCTCAATGCTATAAGCAAGCAGCTGGGAACAGCAGGTTATGTAATAAGTATAACTGAGAGTTGGATGACTCCGGCGCTTCTTTTGGTATTAACCTTCCTGATATGTTCTTTCATATCATTCTTTACAGGTACTTCATGGGGAACTTATGCTATTATGATACCGATAGCGGTCCCGTTGGCATTTCAGCTTACCGGCGGCGCAATAAACAGCCTGGTATATGCAACAATTGCCGCGGTTGTGGGTGGAGGCTGCTTCGGCGACCATTGCTCACCATTATCGGATACGACTATATTATCTTCCCTTGCAGCGGGTTCCGACCACATAGACCACGTAAACACACAGCTTCCATATGCTTTTACAGCAGCTGCCGTATCTTCTGTATTATTCTTAATAGTCGGTATAGCATTATAAATATGCAAATGGGAGCTAAGGGTTCATCCTGCCTGACAGCCGGATGAACCCATAATTTGTATAGCAGAAATCAAAGCTTTAATTGGAGGTTCAAATATGAAAATAGGAATCCCGAAGGAAATAAAAAGACATGAATACCGTGTGGCTTGTAATCCCAGCGGAGTCAAAGAAATAATCAGCAATGGGCACATAGTATCAGTTGAAAAAGGTGCAGGAGCGGGCAGCGGTTTTTCAGATAAGGAATATGAAGAACAAGGAGCTGTAATAGTCGATACCGCAGAAGAATTGTATAAGAGGTCAGATTTAATATATAAAGTAAAGGAGATATTTCCTGAAGAATTTGGGTTCTTAAGAGAGAATCTGATTATATTTACCTATATACATTCCAATGCGCATAGAGAACAAACAGACGCATTATTGGAGAAGAAGGTTGTGGGAATAGCCTATGAGGATGTAACAGATGAAAATGGTGAATTTCCTTTGTTAAAACCCATGAGTGTATTAGCCGGTAAAGGCGGATTCCTGGCTGCGCTTAACTTCTCCCAGAGAATAAACGGCGGCAAAGGAATACTTCTAACAAGGGTAAATGGGGTTCGAACTCCCGAAATTACTATTATAGGGGCAGGAAATTCAGGATTGGGTGCGGCAGAATTGGCGGCTGCTTTTGGGAACAAAGTTACTATCCTGGATATTAATCCTGAGCAGTTGGAAAAAGCAAGAAGATCACTGCCGCCAAATGTAGAATTGTTGTATTCAAATAGAGCAAATATGGAAATGTGTTTAAAAAGATCAGACGTGCTTATTAACTGTATCTTATGGCCTAAGTGGAGGAAGGACCATCTGATAACAAAAGAAATGCTGCAGTTGATGAAAGAAGGCTCATTAATTATTGATGTAGCCTGTGATGATGCCGGGGCAATAGAGACTACCAGATCAACAACCCATGATGATCCTACATATGTAGTGAATGGAGTGATACATTATTGTGTAGACAACATTCCATCGGCTTTTTCACAGACAGCAACAACAACACTATGCAATGCCACTTTGCCATACCTGTTGGAAATAGCAAACAAAGGCGTAAGGAAGGCATTGATAGATAATAAGTACCTGAGGCGAGGTTTAACAACTTATGAAGGTAATCTTACACTTGAAGAAACGGGAAGAAAGCAAAACAGGCCTTATATCAGCCCGGAAGAAGCTTTAGGCATATAGGCTGAAGACCACCCAAAGAAAGGGAGATATGAGAATTGAAGGGAAATGTTTTATTACTTGGTTATGGTATGCAGGGGAAAGCGGCTCTGTATGACCTTTTAAGAAGTGAGGATGTTAATTCTGTTACAGTTGTGGACAGCAATCCAAATCTAAAGAAGGAATTACAAAGCTATGATAACGCAAAAATTAAGGCTTTGACTCTTAATTTTGACAGCGAAAAAGAAATTATCCTGAACATAATGAAAGATTCAGACGTGGTAATAGACCTCTTGCCTTACAAATTCACGTTTTCAGCCCTGAAAATGTCTGCCGAAGCGGGAGTAAATCATGTCAGTGCGATGTATTTCCATGATCCGGGTGAAGCAGACCCTTTGAGAATAAAACAAAGGGAAATGGCTTTAAGAGCTTTGAATGATATGGCTGTAAGGAAAGGAATTGTATTAATTTCTGAATTCGGAATGGATCCGGGGCTGGATATTATTGTCGGGAAGAAAGTACTTGAAGAGTTTGATGAAGTATATGAGTTTAATTCTTACGGTGCCGGATTTCCTGAGTTATCGGCAGCCGGTAATTCCATTAAATATAAATTTACATGGTCTGTTGCAGGTGTTATGTCGTCATATCTTCGTCCGGCAACTGTTATTAGGGATGGAAATGTTATGGAAATACCCGCACATGAAATGTTTGCCGAAGAAAATATGCATTTATTGAAGCTTGACGAATTGGAAGGTTGTTTGGAATGTTTCCCGAACGGTAATGCTGCACATTATGCTGAGCTTATGGGGATAAAAAGCACTGTCAAAAATATGGGAAGATATATTTGCAGATGGCAGGGACATGGCTCATTCTGGGAAGTCATGGCCAAGAGTGGTTTCCTGAATAGGGAGCCTATAGAAGTTAACGGCAATAAGATAGTACCCTTGGAATTTTGTGCGGCTTTGTTTGGCAGCCAGAAACAGTTCTATTATTCTGAGCATGAGCGGGATGTTGCTTTAATAAGGATGGATGTTAAAGGTATAAAGGATGGAAAAGAAAAAAGAGTAATTTATCAAATTATTGACTACAGGGATTTAGATACCGGTTTCACGGCCATGGCGAGGACAACAGGCTTTACAGCAGCAATTGGGGCTAATTTGGTATTGACGGGAAAAGTGAATAAAAAGGGTATTGCTACTCCCCTTGATGTACAATTTGATATCATAAAAGATGAAATAAGTAAAAGAGGAATACGAATTAATATACATAGGGAGTATAAATAGGTAGTTTTATTATCATTGCTCCGCAGGCATGGAGGGTTTTCGCTATGTTCTGCGGCGCAAAATTTTTTCCCTTCATGAGATACTATGGGGAAGGCTGATTTTAACAGAGAGCCCTCCTGCTTCATTATTTTCCCCCCATATCGAACCATTGCAGCCTTCAACAATTTCCTTGCTTATGGATAAACCCAGTCCTGCTACGGAGCGGCTTTTGTCCGAGGTGTAAAAGGGATCGAACATTTTTTGCAGCTCCTCTTCTGAAACACCTGTACCATTATCCTCTATAGAAAAAAGTATCCAATCTCCATGCTTTGAGCAGAGAATGGCAATGGAAGGTTCTCTCATACTGAAATGCTTCAGGCTGTTGCCGATAATATTCCCGAATACCCTTCTCATCTTGGGAATATCTATGAACAGTATTTCATCAGGACAGTCGACGCTGATGGAAAAAGCAACTCCTCTTTCTGCTAATTCTTCTTCATAGTCTGATTTTAAGATGGCACAGAACTTTTCGGCGGATATCCGCTGCTGCTTTAAACCGCTCTGCATCTGGAGGTTCAGATACTCGTCGAATTCCTCTATCAAATCCCTGATTGAAACAGATTTATTATAAATTATATCAATATACCTTCCATATCTCTCCGTGGTAAGGTTATTCTTTTTTAAGCGTTCGGCATAACCCATGACAGAGGTGAGAGGTGTTTTAATATCATGAGAAATGGATGCAATGATAAGGTTCTGCTTCTGCTTTTCTTTTTCGATTGCTTCCGTCAGCCTTACGAACTGATTTTGCAGCAGTCCTATCTCATCTTTGCGTGCCACATTCTGAGGATGGATTCCCTCCTTATATCTTTCCATGCTTTTCTGCAGGGCAATAATGGGCTTGACGTAATTAAAATAGAAAATAGCGGCAATAAATAATAATATGAAGCATATGATGAATATTTCCGCTATAAACAAATTCCAAACCACATAATATGAGG
>ENA-UOYA01005135-UOYA01005135.1-activated-sludge-metagenome-genome-assembly--contig:-NODE-5135-length-10528-cov-3.961138_pt1 | contig 10528 bp, 11 predicted proteins | sample MGYA00238163_ERZ764804 | MGnify/ENA primary metagenome ERZ764804 (study PRJEB28919, sample SAMN05720223) | activated sludge metagenome | isolation source: Anaerobic digester | place: Hong Kong...
TTAATGAGGTAGCTTTTTATTTTATCAAAGGTTTCGTCCGAAATATTGCCCTCAAAGGCGTATATCCTTGCCGTTTGTACCCTTGGCCTCTCACCGCCCGTTAGCAGGGCGATGCACTGCGCCGCGGAGTCCGCACGCTGGTCATACTGGCCGGGCAGAAACTCAGAGGCGAAAAAACGCCAGCCGTTTTCAGGCTTAAACTCAAGGTATAGATTGTCAACATTTATTTCAGATAAAACATTCCTTGCGGCAAGCTCAAACTCTTCATTTGTGAGCCCTTCAATATCATATCTGTTAATAAGCCGCAGTGAGGTTAATTCGCAGATTCCAAGAGTATCTCGCAGGTCTGAAAGAACATGACCAGCCTCAACATCGAAGCCCGGCTTCTTTTCGACAAAAACCCTCATTACATCAGCCATTAAGACAAATACCTCCATTTAATTTTGCATAACTTATTATAACATATATTTTAAAACTTAAAAGTACTATTACAGTTTTTGCAATTGTGTATTGGCGAGAAAATTGATGCATTTTATTCAACAATTTTTTATACTTTCACAAACAATAGCCTTTGCTTGAAGGGTGGCAGGTGAAGTTATGGTGCGCCCCGCAGGGTAGAGAAAAGCTCCCCAAATTTATCAGCTTTTAGGATATGCCCAATTGTTTTGAAGGGAATGGCCTTGATTATTCCGCTCACCTATCAAAATAAAAACGCTCCCTCGTCAGAGGGAGGCGACATCTTTAGAAGTTTATCATGGTTTTCAGTCTTTGAGAGTTGAAAAAAACCTATAAGCATTGTCAAAGAATAAGGCATCGACCGTTTTTTTGCCAAAGCCCCTGCCAAGCAGATAATCATACATGGCGGGCATTTTGTCAATTGAATCCATTTCGGGGTTTATATTGCAGCCGTCAAAATCACTGCCCAGGCTCAGAATGTTCTCTCCGCCGATATCGAGAATATGCGAAACATGCCTGCAAACAGCTTCAAGCCCATTATTGTCGTCCTCACTCAAAAAGTAATCGCAGAAATTTATTCCGCAAAGTCCGTTCCTCTCAATGAGAAGCTTTAGCTGCTCATCACTTAGATTTCTGGGGCAGGAGCGCACCGCATCACAATCCGAATGACTTGCAATAAACGGAGCGTCAATGGTTTTGGCAACATCAAAAAAGCCGTTTTCATTGAGATGCGACACATCAACTATTATTTTCTTCTCTTCCATATGTCTGATAAAGGTCTTCCCGAAGTGCGTCAGCCCATCATCGCAGCTAGAGCGCGAACCATGGCCGATTTCATTTGAACCGTTCCATGTAAGGGTGATAACCTTTACACCAAGGCTCCCGAGATAATCCAGACGGTCAAGGCTGCCTGCCGCCGCTGAGCCTCCCTCAACAGCCAGAATGGCGGCGTTTTTATTGCCTTCAATGCATTCGTTCAGGTCAACCGAAGTCCTGCATTGTTTGATATAGCTTGAATTTTTCTCAATCTGTGAGCAAAAATAATTATAATTCTCATCAAAATAATCTATTGCGTCTTGTCCTCTAAGGTCATCAGGCATCCAGATTGCAAAAAGTTGGCACCATTTGTCAAGGTATTTACCTTTACAAATTGAAATGCTCATTTCGTTGTCATATAGCTCCATTTTCTCGCCGCAGCACTTTGTAATAGTATCGCAGTGTAGGTCAAAAAACCTCATTTGGCCACCGCCTTTATATTGCCACATCAAAAGCGTCCATGATGTGGTTAATTTTCTTAAGCCCACAGTTTTCATCGAGAAAAACCTCAATAACATCAAAACGACTGCTTAGTTGATATGGGTTGTTACCCAAAAACTCTAGTGCTGTTATGGATAGCTTTTTCTGTTTAATATAATCAACAGCCTCTTTTGGCTCCGCAATAGCACCCTCACCCCTAGTTTTAACTTCAACAAAAATAATATATTCATCATCATGAGCAATGAGGTCAATTTCTCCGTTCCTTGTACGATAATTTGCGCAAAGAATTGTCAGCCCATGGTCTCTGAGGTATCTGGCGGCAAATATTTCACCCCATATGCCTGTATATTTCTTATTGTTATCCATAGCTCTTTTCTCCGTTATATTACTTTTTTCAAGAAGCTGAGCCTATGTACGGGTGATATGCCATGTCGCGCAATCAATTCGTAGTGAAGCTCGGTTGGGTAGCCCTTATGCTGAGCGAATTTATACTGAGGATAGATTTTGTCAAGCTCAGTCATATATCTGTCCCTGCTCACCTTTGCAAGAATGGAGGCGGCGGCGATTGAAGCGGAGAGTGAATCGCCCTTGACGATTGCCCTTGAAGGTATAGAAAGGGGAGGGAGGCGGTTCCCGTCGATCAGCGCATAATCCGCTTTAATCTTCAGCCCCTCCTGGACTCTTTTCATTGCAAGGAATGTTGCCTGCAGAATATTGATTTCATCGATTTCCTGTTCGGTTGCGGTGTCAATATTAAAGGCAACGGCCTTTTCTGTGATAATATCATACAGCTCGTCCCTCTTTTTAGGGGATAGCTTTTTTGAGTCATTAATACCATCGATAACGCAGCCCTCGGGCAGGATAACCGCAGCGGCAAACACTGGCCCGGCGAGGGGACCTCTGCCAGCCTCGTCAATTCCACAAACCGAACAGAACCCCTGATTTCTGACCTCATTTTCATATAAAAACCAATTCATTACCGGTTTCCTTCCTACGCGACAGGTTCTGACAGGATAAATGAAAAATAATAAAAGCTAACCTGCGCTTTTTTTATTTACTATCCTTGGGCATTTCAAGCGTGATTCTCCCAAGCCTGCCCTCACGATATTCATCAAGCAGCATGACACTGGCCCTTTCGGTATCGACATTGCCGCCGCCAATGAGCATACCTCTTTTTTTGCCTATCATTTCAAGTATTTCATAGGGCTCGCTGTCAGTAAAATTGTTTATCTTATATCTTTCCTTCAGCCTGTCTCCATAGGAGTCTTTGAGAACCTCTAAAAGCCTTATCGCCATTGTTTCACTGTCAAGTATAGTATCCTTAACCGAACCGATAAAGGCCAGCCTGTCGCCCACAACTGGGTCGTCAAACTTAGGCCAGAGGACACCCGGAGTGTCAAGCAGCTCGATTCCGCTGCCTATAACAAACCACTGATTCTGCCTTGTAACACCGGGCTTGTCCGCAACCTTAGCACGGTTTCTGCCTGCCATTCGATTTATAAAGGAGGATTTGCCCGTGTTGGGAATGCCCACAACCATAACCCTAAGTGCTCTACCCGCCATGCCCTTCTGAGCGTAGGACTTGTTTTTTTCACTGAGCACGCTGCGAACAAGCGGGTCATAGGCATTAAGCCCCTTCCCCGTTTTGCAGTCAACTGCCAGAGCATGCGAGCCGATGCTTTCAAAATGCTCAATCCAAAGCCTTGTGGCATTCTCGTCAGCTAGGTCACATTTGTTGAGAAGTATTATCCTGGGCTTTGAGCCGATTAACTCTGCAATCTCGGGATTTTGGCTGCTTTGAGGGATTCTTGCATCAAGAATTTCAGTCACAGCGTCCACGAGCTGCAGACTATCTTTTATAAGCCTGCGGGTTTTTGCCATATGGCCGGGGAACCACTGTACTGTCTGCTCAAACACGACTTTCCTCCAGAAAAACTTAATTGTTTACATTAAAATCGCCAAAAGGCAGGAGCCTGAACCTCACTCTGCCAAGAATATCATCCTCATCTATAAGGCCGCAGAGTGCTGAACGGCTATCGGTGGAGTTTTCCCTGTTGTCACCAAGAACAAAGTATTTGCCCTCGGGTACCTCAAGGGGGAATGTCACAACATAGTCGAGCGGAACCGTCACTCCGTGGGCATATGTTTCTGTGAGCTTCTTTCCGTCAACATAGACACTGCCGTTTTTGAGGTCTACTGTTTGCCCACCAACTGCAATAACCCTCTTCACAAGCGGTTCGGTGAAAAAGTTTGAATGTGTAATTATTACAATGTCTCCGTATTCAGGTTGAGAGATGTATGCACTCACGCAAAGCCAGTCGCCCTGAGTGAGAGTAGTTTCCATGGAGCTACCGATAACGCCCACAAACCTGAAAATGAAGGTGAACATTATCATTATCGCAATTACCGCAGATGATATTATTTCAGCTATATCATATAAATTCTGCAAAAGCTTATTCCTTCTAGTCTTAACATTTTCATTTGTTTTATTATCTTCCATAAATAGACTCCCCATACATGCCTTATGGCAATCTTTATTTGTATATATTTGTGTCGCCGGGAGGGAAGAACCTGACTCTAGCCTTGCCGAGTATGTATTCTTCTTTTATCAGGCCTATGCTTGAGCTGCGGCTGTCAAGCGAATTATTTCTGTTGTCACCCATAACGAAAACACAGCCTTCATTCACCGTAAGCGGAAAATCAACATCAAAGCCCGTGAATGTGCCCTCGTTTATATAAGGCTCATTGTAAAGCTCGCCGTTCAAATAAACACTTCCGGTGCTGAAATCTATGTCAATTGTATCGCCTGCAACGGCAATAACCCGCTTAATAAGCTGCTCATTATATACATTCGGCTGGCAGCTGACTATTATGTCGCCCCTTTGAGGCTTGCCTTTAATTTCGGTTACAATCAGCCAGTCATTATTCTGAAGAGTGGGCAGCATTGACTTTCCGTCAACCCAGACGGGACGCGCAACGAGAGCGAAGATAATAAAAATAACGGCAACCGCATTTTTAAATGATGAGAAAAAGTCATAAAGAAAAAGCCAGCCGGAAGATGCCGGTTTTGTGAGCTCATCTTCTTTGAGAAACTTTATCCAGTATTCACCTGCAACGCACAAATCAATACCCCTTTTCTCAAAAAATCAAATGCCCGGCAGCCAGCAATGCACATCAGCTAAACTGATTTTTTGCTCAGCTTCAGCGGTAATCCGCTTCGCTCAGATGCATTGCTGAGTGCCGGGCACCCGTCAATTTTCAGTTTTTAAATCAGCCAAGTTTCTCTTTAACCTTAGCAGCCTTGCCGACTCTGTCACGCAGGTAATAAAGCTTTGCTCTGCGGATATTGCCGCTCCTGACAAGCTCAACCTTTGCGACATTGGGGGAGTTGATGGGGAATACCCTTTCAACACCGATGCCATAGGATATTCTGCGTACTGTGAAGGTCTCGGAAACTCCTGAACCCTTGCGGGCAATAACAATACCCTCAAAGACCTGGATTCTTTCTCTCTCACCTTCACGGATTTTTACATGAACCCTGACGGTACTGCCGATTTTGATTTGTGGCTGCTCGGCCTTAATGTAATCCTGTGTGATTAATTTGAGTGCGTCCATTTTATTTCCTCCGATTTTTATCAGATGTTCGTAATACTTATAGTTAGTATAAGAGGACCATCAGCTTTAATGTGTTGGGCAAATGCCCGTGCATTAAACCCCGTCTTAATTGACGGAAACAAATGCTGAATCATATTAACACAATTATTAATCTGTTTCAAGCCTTTTTTTAAAATAAATCCAAATATCAAATAATTTTATCTAAATTCTGAAAAATCCTGCTTTAAAAGCCCTCGTCTGACTATATTAGTATATTCAGAATGGATATCAAGAGCCTGTTCCATAGCACTTGTCAGCAAATCTGGATTTAAATTTGCAGTATTCCCTGCAGAAAGCACAGCCTTAATACTCACAATGCTATTATCTGCAGTAGTGTTGAATTTTGCAATGCTTTCACATAAATTTATCTGTTTTATCACTCTTTTGCCACCCTTTTTCGAAGCCTTTTCAGCTAGAAGCTCACCGCTTTCAATGAGTTTTGAAACCTCAGCAGCAAAATCCATCGCTTTGTTTACGCTTTCAAAGGCTAGTGAAATGTCATAAAGGGCATATGCTATTTCATTTGCCATGCATTCGGCAGTGCCTGCCCGAACAATTTCAATTCCAGAGGGTAAAACAGAATTGAGCCGCTGAGCTATTTCTTCGTCGCTCATTTCGCCCTCAATCCTAATATCCACAGGCTCACAGTCAGCCTCCTGACCCAGAGGGAGAGCCATAAGAATATTCAGGTAGGGGCGGGGATTAAAGCCCTCGGTGTACCAGAGCGGAATGCCCGCACGCCTCACAGCCCTGCAAAGGCATCTGTAAAGGTCAAGGTGTGAGATAAATTTCGCAGTACCGTATTTTTTATACCATATTCTTACCGCGCGCATGGCAAACACCTCCGTTGAGCCTGCTCGCTCCGCAGGCATGGCATTTTTCTCTGCAATGCGGGGAGGTAGCGCTCATATTCGCTTTTTTGCTCTCGTTAATCAGGAAGCTTTTGCTTATGCCATAGTCCATATGGTCCCACGGCAGGATTTCGTCATATTCACGGCGGCGGTTTGCATAAAACTCTGGGCTTATACCCGCCTCCTCAAAGGCCTGCTTCCACAGGTCAAAACGGAATTCATCATCCCATCCGTCAAAGCTGCAGCCCTTGCGCCAGGCGGATTCAATAACGTCGGCAAGCCTTCTGTCGCCCCTTGCAAGAACAGCCTCAAGTGAAATAGTAGGAATTTTGTGAAAGCTCAGGTTTATTTTTCGTGTACTAATGCAGTTTCTGAGATGATTTTGCTTTTTTAGGAGCAGCTCCGCACTGTCCTGAGGCTCCCATTGGAAGGGAGTGAAGGGCTTGGGCACAAAGGACGAAACACTTACCGAAACAGAAACACTTTTCCCCTTTGGCTTATCGGGGTTTCTATAAAACTCGTCAACAACCTTCTGTGCAAGGACGGCAATGCCCTCAATATCCTCCAAGGTTTCGGTAGGAAGGCCCTGCATAAAATACAGCTTAACTGAGGTCCATCCGCCCGAAAAGGCTTTGCGGGCAGTGCTAAGAACCTCATCCTCCGTTATGTTTTTATTTATGGCATCTCTTAGTCTCTGAGTTCCTGCCTCAGGTGCGAAGGTAAGGCCGCTTCGGCGCACTCCGGTCAGCTTTTTCATAAGCTCCTGAGGGAAATTGTCAACCCTGAGGCTCGGCAGTGCAATGTTTATCTTCTCACTGTCTGTCCATTTAATCATATCGCTTAGAAGAGGAGTCAGCTCCGTGTAGTCGCTGGTGCTCAGCGAGCAGAGTGAGATTTCATCATAGCCTGTTGAATCACAGAGCGCCTTGCACTGCTTATTTATTGTCTGTGCGTTTTTCTCTCGTATCGGCCTGTAAATAAAGCCAGCCTGGCAGAATCTACACCCCCTGATGCAGCCCCTGAAAATCTCCGCAGTTACCCTGTCATGCACAACCTCAAGAAAAGGCACAACGAATTTTTCGGGGTAGAAGCATTTGTCAAGATCAGAAATAATACGCTTTTCAACCCTTTCGGGAGCACCTTTTAAAGGGGTGATTTTTTTAATTGTAAAATCTTCATTATATGATACATCGTAGAGACTTGGGACATAAATCCCCTTAACCTGAGCCGCTGCAATCAGGAACTCCTCCTTCGAGGAACCTTTTTTCTTGTATTCTTTCAATAGGTCGATAAGCTCGTTTATGACCTCCTCGCCTTCGCCTGGCAAAAAGATATCAATAAACGGAGCGAGCGGTTCAGCATTGCATACGCAGGGACCTCCAGCTATTACAAGCGGAGTGAGGCTTTTTCTGTTTTCACTCCTGACGGGCAGACCAGAAAGGTCAAGCATATTAAGAACATTCGTGTAGCACATTTCATATTGGAGCGTAAAGCCGATAATATCAAAATCCCTGATACCATCACCACTCTCAAGACCGTAAAGTGGTATGCCTTTACGTCTCATCTGCTCCTCCATATCCTTCCACGGTGCAAAAACACGCTCACACCAGGTGTCATCTCTTGCATTTGCAAGGCTGTAGAGAATTTTCATTCCAAGATGGGACATACCAATTTCATAGGTGTCAGGGAAGCAAAACGCAAATCTTATATCAACTGAATTTTTATCCTTTATAACCGAGTTGAGCTCTCCACCCGTATAGCGGCCGGGTTTCTGAACAAGAGGCAGAATTTTTTCAACATTCGCGGGCAGCATATTATCCTCCGAAAACAATATATTAAGAAAGATATTATATCACATGAATAAAATTCAGGCAATGAAAGAATTTTTCAAAAAAGAGTTTATAATCCTAACCTCAAAAAAATTTATATTTGACTTGACAAAGAGGCAAATAGTTAATAATATTCTTATCATAGGAATCGAAAACCTTTTTCCTTACCTAAAAATTATTTGAGAGGAGTCAACTCTATGATTTTTGAAAGGGTTCAAAAAATCATCTGCAACCAGTTTGACATTGTTGAAAAAAACATGATTACCTTGGATACAACTATTGAAGAGCTGGATGCTGATAGTATGGACCTTATTGACCTTGCAATGAGCCTGGAAGATGAGTTTGAAATCGAGGTGCCGGACGAGGCATTGGCTGAAATCAAAACGGTTCGTGACATTGTTAAATATGTAGAGGAAAATTAATTGCAAAAAGGGCTTGAAAGGCGGTCTTTATTTTGGCGCAGCAGGAAAAGTTGGTTAAAGAAATCACCTCAATGCAAGAGGATTTTGCAAAATGGTATACAGATGTGGTAAAAAAGGCTGAGCTTGCATCCTATTCAGGTGTCAGAGGCTGCATGGTCGTTCGCCCTTACGGGACTGCTTTGTGGGAGAATATCAGAAACGAGCTTGACGCCCGCTTTAAGGCAACAGGTCATGAAAACGTTATGATGCCCCTTTTTATTCCCGAAGGCCTGCTTCAAAAGGAAAAGGACCATGTTGAGGGTTTCGCTCCAGAGGTTGCATGGGTAACACATGGCGGTGACGAAAAGCTTCAGGAAAGACTTTGCGTGCGTCCGACCTCTGAAACTCTTTTCTGTGACCATTACAGTGAAATCATTCATTCTTACAGGGATTTGCCAAAATTATATAACCAATGGTGTTCAGTTGTCCGCTGGGAGAAGACCACCAGGCCTTTCCTTCGTACCATGGAATTTTTCTGGCAGGAAGGTCATACAATGCATGAGACAGCAAAAGAGGCAATTGAGGAAACTGAAAGAATGTTAAATGTCTATGCCGATTTTGCTCAAGAGTGCCTGGCAATACCCGTTGTAAAGGGCAAAAAGACTGATAAGGAGAAATTTGCGGGAGCAGTTTCAACCTATACCATTGAAGCTCTTATGCACGACGGCAAGGCCCTGCAGAGCGGAACCTCACACTATTTCGGCGACGGATTCTGTAAAGCATTCAATATCCAGTTTACCGGCAGGGACAATACTCTGAAATATCCGCACCAGACCTCTTGGGGAATGTCAAGCCGAATTATAGGCGCTATTATTATGACCCATGGCGACGATAGCGGTCTTGTTCTTCCCCCCGCAGTCGCCCCCGTTCAGGTTGTTATTATCCCCATTGGGATGCATAAGGAGGGTGTACTTGATAAGGCAAGGCAGCTTCAGGAAAGACTTGCCACCTGCTTCAGAGTAAAGATTGACGATTCGGATAATTCGGCAGGCTGGAAATTCTCTGAATATGAAATGAAGGGTGTCCCGCTTCGCCTTGAAATCGGCCCCCGGGACATTGAAAATAACCAGTGCGTGCTTGTCCGCAGGGATAACAAGGAGAAAACTATTGCTTCTCTTGACGAGCTTGAGGCAAGGATAGCCGAGCTTCTCAAAGCTGTTAGGGATGGCCTCTTTGAAAAGGCCCTCAGCCGCCGTGAGCAAATGACCTACAGTGCAAAGGATCTTGAGGAGTTAAAAGACATTGCCGATAACCGCCCGGGCTTTATTAAGGCTATGTGGTGTGGTGAGCAGGAATGTGAAGAAAAGCTCAAAGAGGTTGCTGGCGTATCCTCACGCTGCATCCCGTTTGAACAGGAGCAAATCAGCGATAAATGCGTCTGCTGTGGCAAAAGTGCAAAGCATATGCTTTACTGGGGCAAGGCATATTAAAAAACAGAATATAAAAATCAGGCTGCCTTCTGCGATTTGCGGGAGGCAGCTTTTTAATTGACAATAAATCAAATAATAATATATTTCGGACAAATGTTCTGACTTGCATTTGACTTGCATTTTTAAATATAAATACATATAAAATCAGATAAATACATATAAATTAGAATTATAATTTTGAGCACAAAAAACCCTGAAACCCTTATATATCAAGGATTTCAGGGCTTTTAAACTGGTGGACGTTAACGGACTTGAACCGCTGACCCTTCGCACGTCAAGCGAATGCTCTACCAGCTGAGCTAAACGTCCATTTGTGAGTGCAGAAGTTATTATAAACGATAGATTATAAAAAAGCAAGTCCAAAATTAAAAAATTTCACAATATTTTATAAAAAAGCTTTACCCCGCCAAAAGCAAATCTTTTGGGCGGGGCATGTAGGTATAGATACTAAAACATTGTGTCCATAATAAGCAATGCAACGACTGCCGGCGTCCCGCAAAGCATACCGAACCCTAATGTGTACCAGTTCACAGCTATTGTAACACCTGTTACAAGCCCGGCAGTGTTAACGGCAAAAATGGCAATTATAC
>ENA-UOYA01005139-UOYA01005139.1-activated-sludge-metagenome-genome-assembly--contig:-NODE-5139-length-10524-cov-4.822715_pt1 | contig 10524 bp, 10 predicted proteins | sample MGYA00238163_ERZ764804 | MGnify/ENA primary metagenome ERZ764804 (study PRJEB28919, sample SAMN05720223) | activated sludge metagenome | isolation source: Anaerobic digester | place: Hong Kong...
GGATACATTTTGGATACCATGCAAATTGAGATAAGAAGCAATTTTTACCACGTTAGAGTCGGCAAGCTCTCCTAGGATATATGGAGAATCAAGGCGAGGGGGCCCATCATGAAATTGGCCACACATTGCATCAAATAGACATGAATACTGATAATGTGCAGGGACTTCTAATGAAAGTGACTTAGTCACAATCATAGTTTGTAAAGTTGAATCTTGAGGGATGAGCTGAGTGCCACAATCTATTGTAATAATGATTGTACTATCGGTTAAGTTCGAAACCCAAATACCCATACATCTACCAAAATGCATCCCGTTACCATCCGGGATCGGGTAATAAGGATTCGGGTAATATGCCCCAGTAATCTGATACCTCACCATACTATCATTATACGCCGCTTTTAATGACCGCTTTAGCGAAATAGGGACTTGATATGCTGTATCGATAGTATTATTAGGGACACTTAAATCTGTTTCAAAAGAATATGGCTTGATAAAGGAAGAAAAAAAAGAGAGAGCAATTATTGCTATAAAAGTTTTCATTTTTAAGTTAGTTGTTAGTGTTCTTTAAATATTTTGAAGACTCCATGAGTATCCAATTGTAAAAGTCTATTTGCAATATATTCTTTTAAAAGTTGCGCACTTGATATTAGAAAAACACTTTCAAACCTCAAATCTTCGGTTCTTACCTTTAATTTTTTCCCCGCTTTAATTATAGTATCAAAACCGTCTGAAAAACTAAAAAGATGCATATTTGTTAAAAGCCTTCTCGAATGAGTATCTAAATCATGATAAATGACCTTGAATGAAGAATTAATACACAATTTTTTAGTAATTTCATACAATGTTCTATCAATAAACGCCTTTTCCTCGTCATTCCAAGGTAATTTTTGATTACCAGTTACTCTAGTAAATTTAGGAACTGCAAACAATAATATTTTTGATTTATTATCAATATTGGATATGTATGGTTTAAGCATTATTTCTAAGTTTTCCTTAAAATTCTTGCGATTAAGAACTCCACTATGATGTCTTTTTATTAAGTACTGATCATCAAATAATAGAACATTACAATTTTTACAATTTAAAGGATTACAATTTGGATTTGTATTATATAATTCACTAAGTACAAATTGATTCCTGTAATCTCCATTTATTAAAAAAGTACTAAATGTAGCTTCAAAATTAATTGAAGAAACCATTTTTAAGCTCTTAATTTGGGGATAGTCAATTAGAGTATGCGGCGAAATATTTATAAAAAAAAGTGACCTTTCGTGAAAATAAGGGTTAATAGCGCTGTAAAAGGGAATTGTAGTAAATTCGTTAAATCCATCAGTAAGATAATATTCAATGCTTTTATTTAGGTGGATTGTTTTTCCGATTTTATATTGAAATAAAGCACCAATTGTTAATTTATATTCGATTTTCTCATCAATTAAAGATTTGTCAAAGTCGCATATAAGATAGTCAATATTTAATTCTTGTAAGAAGGTATTAAATTTATACCAAAGAGTTGAATTTATATTGTGACCAGAATAAAACGTTTCTACAAAATATTTAGAAATGAAAGCGATGAACATCTTAGTTAGAATTATTAATGATAAGTAATTCAAGTTGTGAAGTCAAACTTTCATCATAAAAGCCTGTGTTAAAAGAATCGGATAAGCTCCCGTTTTCCTCAAAAAATATTTGCTTGCATTTAGTTTTCTCCTTCTCTTTCCAAAAATAGTTAATAACAATATCATTTGATGAAATTTCTCTATTTCCAACTAAATATTGGAATCTGCGAACAAGATATTCACTATGAGTTTCTATTACGAATTCCATTTTAGTATGACTATTTAGTATCATAAAGAAATCAGCAAGTTTTGATTGAAAATTAGGATGTAGATTCACTTCTGGTTCTTCTATGAAAATAGTAGATTCTATATCAGAAAAATTTTCAGACCACGAAACTTGATTCAAATTGGTTCTTGAACCAATAGTAGAAATAAGAGCCAATGGAAACAATTGCTTTATTCCAGAACCAAAATCTTCTAAATTGCGATATTCTCCCCCAATTTCTTTCAAATGAATTATGAATCCATAATCTGGATGAGGTGTTATTTTTATTTTTGGATCAATATCAAATAATGGTAGAATTTGGTCTAACGCATTATGAAACACATGATGACCAAGTATGGTAAAGTAATTATAAAGAGCTTTCGAAAGTCGCCCGTCTTCATGAAAATTAATTTTCCGGCTTGTTATTATTCTGTTAAGATAAATGAAATTATAGTTACGTATAATTTTTGAAAACTCATCGACGTAATTTTCCATTGATTTTAAAAATTCAATATAAGGTTCGAAGTTTATATCTGATTGCTCATTAAGTAATTGGAAAGCTAATGAAAATGGATTTGGCCCCGAAAAGGCACTTTCGTAATCATCAACTTTGATCTCTGATATTGGATAATCAAAGTTCTCTGTTGGTTCTAGATTATTAAGAATATTTAAGAAGAGAGTATGGTTAACTCTTAGTAATTTGAAAGACTCTTCTATTAAAGGCTCAAAATGGATTGGGTAAGTTTCGTTTGTATCTTCGATTGACAACAATAAGGAAGTATCCAAAAATAAGGCAATTTTAAACAGAGTGTATTTCCCAGGTAAATTTTCAACTTTCATTATGACATTGTTATCATCAATTTTTGTACTCTCTGAAAACCAATCTGGAATCCAATATTGAAACTTTACGGATAATTTGTAACGTTCTGAAATATTTGGGAATAGAGTGTGTGGAATATCAAATCCAAATCCAATATACTTTGAGTCATACTGTGAATTTAATATTTCGGAACCGAGATTATTTGGACCAAAAGTGTGCAATTCTCTTAATGGATAAGCCGAACTATAGTTAATAATGGTTTTATTTATAGCTTCAATGCACTTAGAAAAAGTTGATTTCCCTGAATTGTTAGTGCCAATATTAATGGTTATTGGTCGTTTCTCAACTTTTATTTCAGGGCCAATGTTTTTAAAATTTTCAACATAAAAAGTGTTATTCATATTTTCTAATTTAAAGTATTTAATTTTAAAAGATTTAATTGAGTGGAAATCGTTTCGTCAAAGAATCCTTTCTCAAACGAATCACTTAGTCGGCCGTTTTCTTTAAAATAAATTTGTTTACATATTCTAGTTGATCTAACAGGGTCTTTCCAAAAGTAATTTATCACTAAATCTTCAGGATTTATTTGTTTTTTTGCAATTAAGACTTGAAAGCGCCTTATTAAATATTCACTATGGGTTTCTATTAAAAAATTTAAATTCAAATTTTGATTTAGAAATAGAAACATGTCAGCCAATTTTGTTTGGTAATTGGGATGTAGGTTGGATTCTGGTTCTTCAACAATAATTAAAGATGAGGAAAAGGGTTCATTGTTTATTTTTAAAATTGAGTAGTTTGATAACGCATCAGTTTCTCTATTGTTTAAAATGGTTAACAATATTGTAAGTAATTGATTAATTCCGGAACCATAATCCTTTATATTTCTGTAATTAACCTTATCTGATGATAATTGAATTTGATATCCATAATCACTAGAGTGAGATATTTTATAGTGTTTTGGAATATCAAATAAAACAAACAATTTATCTATTAAAGGTAATATATCTGAAAATTTAGCCCCTTCATGAAATAGGCTTAAACAATTTTCAAATAGTTGCTCATCAGATTGGTCAATATATCGCTTTTCTGAAGTCCTTTTCAAATTTATAAATTGATAGCTTGAAATTTTATCTTGAAAATCAACAACTTGTTCAAGTATAGATGTAAGTAAATTTTCACCACATTTGTTTAACTTTAAGTGATATTTATAAAGTGTATTAGAAAAAAAAGAGATTAATTCTTTTGGAATAACGAATGTATTATCTGGAAATTCAACAGGAAATTTACTTGTTGTAAATTTTAATGGAGTTAGAGTATTAAATAATAAGCCAAAGTATAGATTGTTTGTGATTAGAATATAGCCATTTGAATAATAGTCCGCGTTTCCATTTTGATAGGAATGTACTTGATCAAGTATGTCAGTATAAAAAGTAATCGTTAATTCTTTGTTTATGTATAGATCCAATTGAGTAATAATTCCTTCTTTATCTAAATAAGCATCTGTTTTAGAATTACCGGATAAATTGGAAATTGTTTTAAATTTGTAAGAAATTTTTATCTTAACTTCATGATGATTTAATTCAGATGGCAAATCTTCATTTTTGATATATAAAAAATAGGAAAATGGAACTTGGTTGTTAAAAAGAAATGATGTCGGACTTCCTAATTCGGGCATCTGACGACTTTTAATTGCAGATATTATTTGAGAATTATGCTGGTTATTTAAAGAGGATCTTCTTAAAAGTTCTAGGCTCTTTAATAAGGTTGACTTTCCACTGTTATTTGGCCCTATATTTAAAGTAATGGGGCGAATTTCAATGTCCGTTTGGTCATTAATACAACGGAAATTACTTATGCCGAATTTTTGGTAATACATTTGTATTTTAATTATAAATTGTTGGAGACTTTTTGTTTATACTATTGCGTACTTCTTGAGTGGAATTGTGAGCACGACCTGCTTCATACCATTCATTATCTATTCTAACTAATTTATCCATTCGAGAAGAGCCCATTTGTTCAATCATACGAATCTTTTTTTCGTAGTTTGTTTCTGCTGAGTTAATTTTGAATAGTATTACTAAGAATTCAAGACACCAGATAAAAATAGTGAAAATAAAATAAATTAATGCCACTATTTTGTTGCTTAATACAAGTTCGAAAAGAGCTTCAATCCTATGTAAGAGCATAGCCTTTCCATATGAGTTATTTATTTTATACTCAGCTCGTTGTAACGCCTGGTTTTTTTCTTGAAGTAAGGAGTCAGTATTGTTTTTGGCTTGAACATAATCAGCCTGTTGCAATGAAGCTAAATTAAGTTTAACTGCAGCAATTTTGCCAACACCTCTTTGATTGCTGCCGCCCTTCCCATCAGTTTCGTTTTTTGCATCTTGAATCCCATTATTCCATGTTTCGGCTTTTTGTGATTGAATTGCTTCTAAATTGGCTAATGGCATTGAGTATTTTGCGTTTATACTGTCTTTTATTGCCTGAATGGAATTTTCTTTGTTGGCCTCGAATTTTTGGTTAATATCATCATGAAATATACATTCGTCCACCATTATTGAACCAATTGTGGCGATGCATAGTCCCATTACAATTCTGAATGCTGTAATAAATTTGTTTCCATTAGACATGAGGATTGACCTGTCGATAATGAAAATGAATACAGCTGCTATTAGTCCAACAATTAATCCATTGAAAATAGATGTTTCAAAAAGTCTTATAGCAATTGCGAACGCACTAAAGAACCAAAGTAAAACGGGTACGAAAAGCGCATTTGCGAGGAGTACCACTTTTTTTCTGCTTGCAGGTGTATCGTTGATGAGCATATTATGGTCATCGGCTGTAATTTTTGTTAAGAGTTTAAACATGTAGTAGTAATATTAAATGGTTAGAAATAGTAGTTATGTTTATAGTAAAGCAAGATTAAAAGAGTCCCGTTGATTGCGCGAATAGTTTTGCTTCATGCCATTCTTTACATCCACGTAAAAAACCCTCTTGGTATTGGTGAACTGCATTCATTACCAGACCTTCATCTTCAACTGACAAATCCTTTTCACGCTCTAATTTCGAAATAACTTCTTTCAACTCTTGGATTCGCAGTTCAAGTTGCTCGACTAATCTATCAGATAAACCGCGGGTTTCGATTAGTTGATTGCGCAATTGAAATACTTCCTGTTTGCGGTTATCAATGGATTCATCAATAATCTGACGGAATTCGGATTTGAGAATTGAAATTTTTCGGTCCAATAGGTCTGTACTATGATTTTCATAGCCATCTCCAAAGCCAAGTGTTGAATAATTAATTTTTAAGAAATCCTGTAGTCGACTTGTTTTGATTTCTGTAGGTGTAGTTTTGGTTGGAGGCTCATTGTCAGAAAACAAGTCCTTTAATAAATCGGAAGGGATTTCGTCCTGAAGAGATACAGCGGCCGAAGGCGTTGAGGTGGTAGTCATTGGCGTTGATTTTAAACCGAAGATTTTGTTGAAGAATTTCATATGCTTAAAGGGATATAGGTTTGAATTTAATGGTGTTTATATGTGGAATGTTTGAATAGTAAAGTGTTTGTGTCCGAGTTCGTGGCAGTATTTGCAAAGGGTGATTAAATACTTGTTATGGTATTGCCAAGGATGCAATTTATAGCCGGTTCTACTGTTAATATGATATTGTCTATGATGAACTTGAAGTTCATTTCTTTTACCGCAATTCCTACATTTATAGCCATCTCTATATAAGATGCTTTTTCTTTTTTCTTGCCATTGCTCCATTTGAAGAAGCGCAGAATAAGTAGGAGATTGTGTTAATGAGCTCGTCATGTATTGTTTTGTTGATGCCATACTATTTTCAAATCGTTTGCCAAAACATAACATATTGAAAACAAGTTAAATAAAATAAATGTAAAAGTCAAAAAATGATAAAGACTATCATAAAAGGATATAAAAAGTAAAATTGAAAACCCTTAAGGTAATGTAAACCGAAGGTTAAATTGAATTAAGGTAATTAAAGAGTAAAATGGAACATTATAAAAAAGTAAAATTGAAAACCCTTAAGGTGTTGTAAACCGAAGGTTAAATTGAATTAAGGTAGTTAAATAGTAGGATAGAATAATATAAAAAGGAATAAGAAAGAGAACTAAATCAAATTAACCTACCCCCACCCTTAAAGTAAGTTTATTGAAGTTTGGGGTGTTAAAGTGTAGAAAAGAAAATTTAACTAAAAATAAAGGGAGAATGTAAGATATAGGAAAGGCGAATTTTCGACTATCTGAAAAATGTTGGTAACAAATCTAATTTGGATTTCGTAATTCAATCATGGGAGAGAAGCATGAATTAGATAACGATTTCAATGATTGGGGAAATTTAATCATTCAAATAAGACCTGTTATAAAGAAAGCAATTTTAAAATATGTATATAACCTTGATGTCGATACTTTGAAAGAATTAGAGCAGGAAGTATTGGTGAAAATTTATAACAAGTTTTATCTTTTCAAAAAAGAGTTCTCTTTAAACGATTGGGTTTATGTTATTTCGGTTAACCATATTATTGATTTTTTAAGGAAGAAAAGAAGTTTTACTTTCTCTAAAAATGTTTCGGAACTAAATATATCAACAACAAATCATCAAAATACACATATCTCCGTTTGTCAAATGTTAAAAGTGCTACCAAGTGAATACCGAATTCTCTTGGTGAAAAAGTATATTCAGGGCTTCAAGCAAAAAGAGATAGCGGCTGAGATGAATTTGCCAATTGGTACTGTTGGAGGTAAAATTCAAGTTGGAGTTAAAATGCTAAAAGCAATTGTTAAAAGGGAAGGGCTTACTTTAAGTGATTTTTAATGGAAATGAAAATAAAACTCGCAAGGATGCTCACCAAAGTATTTAATGAATAATGAACATGTTTGGTTTTGTAATTTTATTTGCTGGACTTTATATTCAACAGGAAGGCTGCCATTAGTTAAATTATTTTTTGTGATGTAAATATTTTCGATGAAAGGATTATTAGGGTGGGTACTACTAATAGTTTTCATTTGTGATTTATCATAAGCTAATAGCTCTTTACAGATAATACGGAATATAAATGGATTTGAATATATTGAAACAACCTGATAATTTGGTGGGTTTTGTTTCAATAGAATTTCAATCATAACATTGGCTTGTTCTATATTGAATCTTCCATTAGCTTTAAGTTCAACAGGCTGAAAATAGTAACAGATTAATTCCTTTTTGGTTTTCAAAAGCGATATCAATTGGTCAAGTTGTTTCAACATATAGGGGGTATTAAATTCTGATGTAAATATTTGTCTCGCAATTGCACGAACATCATGCAAATTAAATATTGTTTCCGGTAGTGAACACTCAATAAAATTTCCATAGCCTTCACAATTATTTATTTCAACATAAAAGAGATGTCGACCCATTTCATTTTCTGCATACACTCTCATATTATAATAATTTATTAAAAGTGGACAAATTGAAGATTTGATATTATTCGAAAGGTTTATTGTTCGAAGTTCGCTTTCTTAGCTCACGAATTACGAAAATTACAACTATCGAAAATGGGGCAAAATCAACATAAATCCACTTTTAAAGATTTAGGTATACGTTCTGTATTTTTTCTTGCGTTAATCCAATGTATTTACGAGTAATAGATGTTGATGTATGATTAAATATTGAGGAAAGGAGAATAAGCGAAGCTTCGCTGTTGTCATTCATTTCATATACTCTTCGTCCAAATGTTTTGCGAAGTGTATGACTGCTGCCATTTTGAACTTTAACTCTATTTTCCTTGAAAATAATATGCAATTGCCTATTGATATATTGTCTTGTAAGAGCTTTTTTATTTTTATTACAGAATACGATATCATTGATTTCGAAGCCTGGGTTAAAACGAGCATTATTATAGCATAATGATATGATTTCTTTTAGTGTTTCATTAAAAGTAATCTTCCTGTGTTTTCCGGTTTTGCCCTCTTGTAGTTCTAACTCATCTTTGTTAATGATATTCACCCATTTTAAATTCAACAGGTCTCCAATGCGAAGTCCGCAATACCCGCCAAGTGATACAAGTAATAAAAATTTGTACTCCTTATTTCTTTTGAGCTTTTCTGTTAGTGTTAAAAATTGCCCCCATTCGATTCCACTACATTCAGTTTTAAGATTTTTCTTCTCCATTTCCGTTTAAAAATTGATACGGTTCAGTTTGAAGTTTTATTATTGATAAGTGAAACAAAATTTTATTTAAGATACTGGGGCATAAATGTAAGTGATTGAAAAACAGCGGTTAAAATTAATTTGTTTCCCTTTAAGGAGAAGTGAAACTAAATTAATTGGATTCCTGTTTTTAAAAAGAGAATTTCAACTTGTTCATTTGGTATTTCTATGTAAAAGCGAAGCCAAACAGATTTTTTTTCAATCAATAGAGGTGTAAGGGCATGTTTTATCCAATTTGTGCTTGCAGTTGTGAAATCAGTATAATAGTCTTCAACATGAAAAGTGAATAACGAGATGTCTTCATCAATGTCGCTTGTAATCCCAACTACGGATAATTGATATTCGTTTATTTTTTGAAGTAATAAATTTAGATTCGACAATGAGCATAAAATAAATTGCCCTCGATTTGTAAAGTGCTTAATTAATACTTCTTTTAATATTTTCTTTTCGAAATCAGATTTAGGATTATTGTCAAACAAATACTCTATTTGTTTGCTTGCAAGTCGTGAAATGTATACCATAATTGAGTATACGATGCTTTGCCATTTTATATTTTCTATTCGTATTCTTCTGTATTGATTTTATACTCTGCAATTTTTTTCTTAAGTGTATTAATAGACCCAAATCCAAGTGCTATCTGCGTTTGCGCTTGATTTCCTTTTTTTAATCTTAACACTCTTTTGATATGCTCTTTTTCAATATAAGCTATAGTTAAGGGGTTGTCACTTTCTTCAATAATTATCCTTTGAGGTAAGTCCTTAGTTTTAATGATGGAATCATTAAAAACATACATGCTAGCAATCAAATTTTCTAATTCACGAATATTGCCGGGGTAATGATAAGCTAACAATAGCTCAGTGACTTCTTTATCAAATTTTAATAATTCCTTTCTGCGAAATTTTTTCATTAGTGATTTATTGAAGAATGTAATCATGTCCTTCAGTTCATCTTTGCCGCGTTCAACTAACGATGGTATTTGAAGTTCGGCAACTGCCATACGATAGTATAAATCCCATCTAAATTTTCCTTCTTTACATTTTGTAACCAAATCTTGGTGGGTAGCGCATATCACTCTTACATTAACTTTAAGGGGTTTTCCTCCTATAGGTTGAATCTCTTTTTGTTGAAGAACTCTTAATAGAGCTTGCTGCATATAAGGAGATATGTCTCCAATTTCATCCATGAATATAGTTCCGGTATGTGCTTCTTCAAATAGCCCCTTCATATCTGTGTTTGCACCTGTGAAAGAGCCTTTTTTATATCCAAATAGTCTCGATTCTAATAGTTGGTCGTTTATAGCGGAACAGTTGATTGTCAAGAATGGGGATTCTTTTCTAGCGGAATTTTTGTGGATGTAATTAGCCAAGTGTTCTTTCCCTGTTCCACTTTCGCCATGGATTAGTGCGGTTACATCATCTGTATGAGCAATCTTTAGAGCTCTATCATATACTGATTCTATGCTCTTTGCTATATTGTAATCTTCGGCTTGCTTAATTTTTCCTGAAGGCGATATTTCACTTTCAAGTATTGTTACTGCTGTTGGAATAGGACTTTGTTCAAGTTCAACTTTTATTAATTCCGGCTTGTCTTTTTTTGATGTGAATTTTGCGGCTCTTGTTTGATATAGGGTCGTTTTTAATTTCATGCCCATATGTATGAAATACCAGGCAGTT
>ENA-UOYA01005140-UOYA01005140.1-activated-sludge-metagenome-genome-assembly--contig:-NODE-5140-length-10524-cov-4.339956_pt1 | contig 10524 bp, 8 predicted proteins | sample MGYA00238163_ERZ764804 | MGnify/ENA primary metagenome ERZ764804 (study PRJEB28919, sample SAMN05720223) | activated sludge metagenome | isolation source: Anaerobic digester | place: Hong Kong...
CCATTGTGGTATGCACAAGAGGTTGAAGGTATTCGTACAGATGTGAGAGTTATCAATACCAGTCTGATAGAAGGAGATGCTTATATTAGTCAATTGAGACTTCCTATGAATGGAAGTAAAGCCGTCAAATTGTCTATTCCTCAAGATAAAATTAAAGGCGAAAATAGAAGCTATTTTAGAGCTTCTCCTAATCCACATTCTGCAGATACGCTTAATTTGAAAGATATCATTGATTTCCTAATGAGTGATAACGAAAGTGCCAAAGTGAGGTATCAAAATGGAGCTTCTGAGAACTTTATTCCTACAACGCATACATATATTGATATTGATAGAGAGAAAGCTATCAATGCTAAATTCCTTATCACAAAAGATAAGATGAATAATATCCCAAGCAGAATCAATCTTGAATTACCTGGTTCATTATCTAGAGGAGCTCTGATTCAGTTAGATGTAATTATGAATAATCTCTATGATAGACCTATTTGTTTTGCTTCTTCCAATCCTTCAGTCACAGGATTAGGGTTGAGAAATTATCTTCAAAATGAAGGTATGATTATTAAGTTTACGCCTACAGGTTATCCTGACCCAAGTGGACTAGAGGCGATGAACTCTGACGATATGTATGGGCAAGTGATGAAATATGATTTCGGTAAAATCAAAGAAAATGATATTTTACTCGATGAGCATACGATGATTAGTTATATAAATATCAAACAAGCAATAGCTAATTTAGCGCTATTCTATGCAGTTAGAAATCAAGTAGATACTGCGAATAAATTGCTTGATCATTTGTATAACAATATTCCAGTTTCAAAGATGCCACCTAATTATGTGGATTTACCAGCGCTTCAAGCTGCTGAATTGGTCAAAAATGCGAAATACATTAAGTTATTATCGAATAGTATATTTGAAAATAGTACTTCAACAATGGATTGGTTGACAAATCCTTCTAATTTAAAAAATGTAAGTCCATATCAAGATGAAATCCGATACAATCTATCTGCATTGAGTAATCTAAAAGATATAGTTGGTCGCTCAGGAGATAGTACTTTAACGAATAAAATCAATCAGAAATTCAAAGGTTATGAATCTGCCTTAATGGTAAATCTGACTCAGTAATTAGGAAATGTACTATAGTTTGTTTGATGCAAATTATAGATAAAATATGAGATTTATATTATCTCTTATCTTAAAACCTCTATCGATAGGCTATGGTTTAATTGTTTATATTAGACATTGGCTGTATGATAGAGGTTTTTTGGCTTCCTACACGTTTGATACTCCTATTATTAAAATAGGTAATTTGTCATTTGGTGGGACAGGGAAGAGCCCTATGACCATATTCTTGGCGAATTATTTTAAGGAAAAATATGAAGTGAATATCGTCAGTAGAGGCTATGGACGTAGTACTAAAGGATTACAACAGGTTTATCAAGAAAGTAAGGCAGATGATGTCGGAGATGAGCCATTAATGATTAAACGAAATTGTGTAAATTCAAATGTATTTGTATGTGAAGATAGAGTTTCTATTATTCAAAAAATCACAAAACAACTTAACATAATAAAAATTATTATATTAGACGATGCACTACAACATCGGAGATTAAAATCAGGTTTTCAAATATTATTGACAGATTATAATGCTCTATTTTTTGATGATTCACTTTTTCCTTTAGGAAAACTGAGAGATATTAAGTCTAGAGCTTCGTTGGCAGATGCAATTATTGTCACAAAATCGAAAAGCAGAGATGAGGTAACTATTTCTAAGATAAAAAAGTATTCAAATGCACCAATATTCTTTTCTCAAATCGAGTACTTAGACTACCTTGATTATTTCCAAAATAGTAAAGTCAAATTGAATCAAAAAGTGATTTTAGTTTCTGCTATAGCCAATATTAGTCTATTCAAAATAGAGATTAAGAGGAATGCTCAAGTTCAAAATGAATTTTCATATAGAGACCATTATCGTTTTAAAATTAAAGATGTAAATGATTGGATAAATGATTGTCATGAATTACAAATCACACAAATAGTGACTACCGAAAAAGATGCCGTTAAATTGCTCGATTTCAAAGATATTTTTATTCAAAATCAAATTCAATTGGTTGTACTTCCCATACAAGTTCAAATGACTGAAGAAGATAAAAATATGCTTTTTACACTCATAGAAAATTATATTCAAGAATTTGAAAACTAAAATTCTCATTTCAGTGACCAATGATATTGCCTACGACCAACGTATGCAAAAAACGGCTAGAACATTGATAAATGAAGGATTTGAAATTAAAATTATCGGTAGATTAAAACTGACTAGCAAAGAATATTTTGACCCAAGTTTTGAAACGAAGCGATTTTCATTATTTTTTCAAAAAGGGAAGTGTTTTTATTTAGAATACAATTTACGACTCTTTTTTTACTTATTGTTTCAGAAAGCTGATATTTTTTGTGCTGTGGATTTAGATACTATTTTCCCCAATGTCTTAGTTGGTAAATTGAGGAAAATCCCCATTATTTACGATGCGCATGAGTATTTCACAGAAGTGCCAGAGCTGCAAGGTCGAGAAAAAGTGAAATCAATATGGAAGTGGGTGGAAAGAGTTTGTGTTCCTCGATGTTATAAAATGTACACGGTGAGCGATAATATTGCGAAACTATTTATCGAAGAATATTCTATAGGTTGTCAAGTGATTTATAATTTTCCAATGAAAAGTTCAAATTTGACTATTTCGCCAAAGGAAAAGTCTATCATGATTTATCAAGGAGATTTGAATGAAGGTCGAGGCTTGGAGACGGCGATTCAGGCACTTAAGATGCTCAAAAATATAGAATTATGGATTATTGGAGATGGATATGAGCGGAAAAATCTTGAAAATTTGGCGATAAATTGCAAGGTAATTAATAGCGTTAAATTTATGGGATATATTAGCCCAAATGAATTGAAATCTTATACAAATCAAGCTAGTTTGGGATTGAATTTATTGGAAAATAAAGGCTTAAATCATTATTATTCTTTAGCGAATAAGTACTTTGATTATATTCAATCTGGAGTTCCGCCAATTTCGATGAATTTTCCTGAATATCAAAAATTTAACATGGAATATGAATGTGCAATTCTTTTGGAAGATTTATCGGTAGAAACGTTTGTGAATAAGGTAAGTAAAGTATTAAATGATAAAAATAAGTATAGCGAATTGGTCAAAAATTGCGATATTGCAGCACGTTTTTACAATTGGGAAGCGCAGGAAAAAAAGCTGAGTTCTATATATAATAATGTCTAAACATATACATATCATTTCTTTTGATATACCTTATCCACCTATCTATGGTGGTATTATTGACGTTTTTTATAAAATCAAATCTCTCTATCAATTAGGATATCAAATTACTCTTCACTGCTTTCAATATAATGAAAAACAACAGACAACTATTTTAAATGACTACTGTCAGGAGGTTCTTTATTATCCTCGAAAAAAAGCATACAAGGTTTTCTTCAGTACAATGCCTTATATCATCAGTTCTAGAGCTTCCGATGAATTATTATATAATTTAACATTGGATAATGACCCTATTATTTTTGAAGGATTGCATACATGTTTTTATTTGGCTCATCCCAGTCTTAAAAGTAGAAATAAAATAGTCTGGATGCACAATATTGAATGGGATTATTATCAAAATCTGAGCAAAGCGGACAAAAATTTTATTCATAAAATCCATTTTAGTATAGAGAGTAAAAAGTTGAAATTATTTGAAAATAATCTTCATGCCGCCAATACTATCTTTAGTGTCAATCAAAAGGATGCAGAATATATGGAGCAATATTGTGATAGTTCTATATTTATTCCACCATTTCATCTAAACGAAGAAGTTACCGTGAAGAAAGGTATAGGAGATTATGTTCTCTATCATGGCAGTCTAGACGTAATCGAGAATCATCAAGCAGCTGTATATCTTATTACGACGGTGTTTTCCAAACTAGATAAAAAAGTAATCATCGCAGGAAAACTTCCTAAATCAGGATTGGTAGATTTGATTAAAAAATATTCTCATATTGAATTGAGAGCTAATTTACCCCAACCTGAATTGAATACATTGATAGAAAATGCACAATGCAATGTCTTATTTACATTTCAATCTACGGGTCTAAAACATAAATTAATAAATGCTTTGTATAAAGGTCGATTTGTTATCACAAATGACAAAATGGTAATGAATTCTGGATTGGATAAACTCTGTGTCATTGCGAATTCTTCTGAAGAAATTATAGCTGAAATTAATAAATGTTGGGAGAATGAGTTATCTGATACAGAAATAGAATCAAGAAAAGCATATTTGCTAGAGTATTATTCTAATATGTCCAATGCTAAAGCAATAGTACCTTATTTATAATTAAGAAAATTAGATGGAGAAAAAAAGAAATTATTTTACTGAATCGGTAGCTCTTCATAAGAAAATGAGAGGTAAATTACAAATGGAATCTAAAGTTGAGATAAACAATTTAGAAGACTTATCGGTAGTTTATTCACCAGGTGTAGCACAGCCTTGTATTGAAATTTCTCGCGATGTAGCTTTAGCCAAAGAGTTGACTATCAAGGCGAATACAGTCGCTATAATTACCGATGGAAGTGCTGTTTTAGGGTTGGGAAATATAGGCGCAGAAGCCGCCATTCCTGTTATGGAAGGTAAAGCTATTCTTTTTAAAGAATTTGCTGGAATTGACGCATTTCCTATTTGTCTTCGTACGCAAGATAAAGATGAAATTATCCAAACGATAAAAAATATTTCTCCTGTTTTTGGAGGAATTAATCTAGAGGATATTCAAGCGCCTAAATGCTTTGAAATAGAGGAGAGTTTGCAATCATTAGGCATTCCTGTTTTTCACGATGATCAGCACGGAACGGCAATTGTACTTTTGGCTGCATTGATAAATGCATGTAAAGTCACAGGTAAAAATTTAGCAGACCTTAAAATAGTTATTAATGGTGCTGGGGCAGCAGGAGTAGCGATATTGAAATTATTGAAATGCGTGGGCTATGATAGCCGATTTTGTACTTCTGTAAGAGAGGTCATTATGTGTGATACCCTTGGTATCATAAGTAGAGATAGAAAAGACCTCAATACTTCTAAAAAGGAAATATTGAGATTTTCAAATCCCAATAATCTCAATGGTACACTAAAAGATGCTTTGGTCGGAGCAGATGTCTTTATTGGAGTAAGTTCTGGGGATATATTAACTGCGGAGGATATCCAAACTATGTACACAGACCCCATTATTTTTGCTATGGCAAATCCGATTCCCGAAATAATGCCAGAAGAAGCTATTAAAGGCGGTGCGGCTATTGTAGGTACGGGTCGAAGTGATTTTCCTAATCAAGTTAATAATGTATTGGCATTTCCAGGTATATTCAAAGGTGCACTTCAAGCGAAAGCACATCAAATTACGAATGAGATGAAAATCGCTGCGGCACTCGCTCTAAGTAATATGGTAATAGAACCGAAAAAAGACTATTTACTGCCACATGCGCTGGATAAGACTGTTCCAATCGTTATCGCTAATGCTGTAGCAGAAGCTTGGGACCATTCAATTTATAATTAAAAAATATATAATAACATTCAAATTTATTCACTCAATTTATGGAGAATATTCAATCAAATCTTTTTGCTGCTCTCAATGAAATGGAACATGAGCAAGTCATTTATTGTCATGACAAAGAAACTGGACTCAAAGCTATTATTGCTATTCATAATACAGTTTTAGGCCCTTCTTTAGGAGGTACTAGAGTTTGGAATTATAGCTCGGAAGCGGATGCTCTCAATGATGTATTGAGACTTTCGAGAGGTATGACTTTTAAATCATCTATAAGTGGTATCAATCTTGGCGGTGGTAAAGCAGTGATAATAGCTGATGCCAATACAAAACGCAATGAGGCTTTTTGGAGAAGATATGGTCAATTTGTCAATAATCTTAATGGAAAATATATCACAGCTGAAGATGTAGGAACATCACCAAAGGAAATAGAATATATCGCTAAAGAAACCAAGCATGTGGCAGGAAAACCATTTCATCTGAATGGAAGTGGAGATCCAAGCCCTTTTACAGCTTATGGAGTGTATGTAGCTATGAAAGCGAGTTGGAAAAAAGCTACAGGCTCTGAATCTCTTACTGGAGTTAAAATAGCTGTTCAAGGAACTGGTCATGTAGGTCAATATTTAATAGATCATTTGATGAGTGAAAATGCTATCGTTTCTATCGCGGATATTAATCAAGCCAATTTGGAAATGGTATCAAAAAAGCATAATGTATCAGTCGTCAATCCAAATGAAATCGCTTTGCTCGATGTCGATATTTATGCTCCTTGTGCTTTGGGAGCTGTTTTAAATGCAGAATCTATCCCAAATTTAAAATGTAAAGTCGTCTGTGGAGCAGCGAATAATCAATTAAAAGATGAGACAATAGATGGCAATGCAATAATGAATCGTGGCATTTTATATGCTCCTGATTTTCTAGTTAATGCAGGTGGAGTTATCAATTGCTATACGGAGACTATTGGGGAATACAGCAAGGAAAACACTATACAACTTATCAATCCTATTTATGACAAAGTGATAGAGATTATGGATAAGTCTCAGAGAGAAAATATTAATACACAACAAGCTGCTATTGCTATAGCAAAAGATAGAATAGAAAAAGCCAAGCTAAAACCAATGGCAAGCAATGATTAGTCGCAGGAGTATAAGAATCAAGGTACTTCAGGCTCTATATAGTCAAATTATAGTACAAAAATCGGATAGTAAAGAAGCTATAGCTGTTTATGATAAGAGTATCAAAGAAGTCCTAGAGGTCAATCTATGCTATCTTCATTATGCGATGGAAATCATTTCTTATGTCAAAGAATATGATAAGCAACAGCAAGAGAAATTTTTAATTTCAGATGCGGAGCGTTCGATTGATAAATCGATTTTAAATTCAAAATTCTATATTTATTTTTCAAACAATGAATTGTTTCAGAAAAATATTAAGAAATATAAAATAGAGAATTATATTCAGTCTGAGTTTGTAAGACCTATGTTTTTTGATTTAATCAAGTTGAGAGAATATAAAGAATATACTCTTGCTCCTAATGGAATGAATGAGTACAATCTCCTCAATACTTTTTTTAAGAAGATATTATTTAAAAATGAAGAGTTAATCGCATATTTAGAATCATACTATGCTAATGTGGAAGAAGATGCTGATTTAGTACATTTTTCACTAAAAAGAAGTATTAAAACTATTCTTGAAGATAAGCCATTTTACACTTCTTTGGGATTCGATGAAATGAAAAATCTAGAAGATTTTGCTTATAATTTAATCAAAGTCACACTGAGTCACCAGGATGAATATACCAAATTGATTGAGCCTAAATTAATCGGCTGGGATGCGGATAGAATTCCTGTATTAGATATGACGATTCTAAAAATGGCTATGAGCGAAATGCTTCATTTCCCTACGATTCCACTCAAAGTTACGGTCAATGAATATATAGATTTATCTAAAATATTCTGTAGCGTTAAAAGCAAGGATTTTGTCAATGGCGTGATGGATAGACTGATGAAAGAATTTCAAAGTCAAGGAAAAATTCTAAAAACGGGAAGAGGCTTAGATTAAATTATTTTTTTCCAGCACAATTTCTCATTCGAAGACTTGTCGCTTTTTTATATTTTAATTTTTCTGCTTCACGAATATATTCACATCCGTTGACATCATCATTCATAAGTAAATAGCAATGCCCTATTCTAAAATTAATTTCAGGTGCGAGCTCTGGTGAATAGGGAAGGAGTTGACTATATATCTCTATGGCTTTGGAATATTCTAGTTTATAATAATGAATGGAAGCAATATTGTATTGGATAAATTTAGATTTGGGTTTTAGTTCGAGCAAACTTCTAAAAGCAAGAAAAGCCATATCTAAATATCCCTCTTCCATCGCTACGACTGCTTTTATTATCTGAGCCGTTTCATTGAAGGCATTGATAGCAATGGCTTCGTCTAGGAAAATATCGGATTTTCGTTGATTGTGAATCCAATAATAGAGCATCGAACGAAGTGCATAGAAATGATCATTAGAAGGATTTTGTTGATTCAGTTCATTGAGTATTTTAAATGATTTGACAAGAAATGGTATATCTCCTTGAATTGCTTTCTTTTTGACGAGTGTTTTTACATAAAATAATTCTTCATACATAGAATCCAACCACAGAGTCTTATCTACACTCGGCACATTTCCATATACGATGAGATTATAAATCCATCGGCTCATGGCTGTCGTATCATGTTCTGGAAGATTAAAAGAATCAAATAGATTGATATCTTCATCGATGTCATTCATTTCTGTAATTCTTTGAAAAAGATTATCATTAAGTCTTTTTACGGCTTCATAATCCTTTTCACTTGTGTATTTTAGAGAATCAAAATGAATTTGCTCGCCATTGAGATAGATGATTTGTTGACTATATTGTGTTCGATTATTTGCGGTAACTTGTATTTTCAATACGTCCCCAGCATCGAGTACTTTGCCTCGTTCTACATTGGGATTTAATTCTAGAATGTCAAAAACCGTAATCCCATATTGCCGAGAAATTGAATATAGAGATTCCTTTGGTTGAATAATATGTTTAATTGTTTTTATTATTTGCCCTTTTTGCTTTGAAGCATTATAGTTTTTATCAGGGATTATCAATTTTTGATAAATCAATAAGGGTTGTGTAATCGAGTCCAAAGCATTGATTTTAGAAATCTGCTTAGGAGTGACCCCATAGATTCTCGCTATTTTATATATATCGTCTCTATCTGTGACGATATGGACATAGGTTTGACTATAAATATCATAAAGCAGAATATTGGATAAAGCCAATAAAAAAACTCTGATTCTATAAATCATGAATGGTTTTAGGTAAATATAATTTCGGTCACTAACGCTTGATGGATATATTCATTAACTTTATCTATTAGGAGTTGTCTATCGGCATACAATAGTTCTTTTAGAGAAGAATTATCTATTTTGAGATAAATTTTAGGAATGCGAACATCGATTCTAGTCGTGTGATGGTAAATCGTATTTCCTACGATTTCATTCCAATTTTCAGTGATTTTAAAGCCTATAGATTTTTCTACATAATGGTTGTTTTTTAACCATTCGTTAAATCCATCTCCAACACGGACAGTTTCAAAATCTCTTTTCTTCATCTCAATTTATCAATCTTTGGGAGCCATCATTTTGTAGAATCCACCACTATTTTTATCGGGATCTCTTCCTTCAAATTTTTTGAAATTATAAGTCATAGTAAATAATCCATATCTATTCATCGCATTGATTCTAGTATCTGTGACAGATGTGTTGCTGACTGATCTTGAGATATTTTGATTTTGATTCAATATGTCAAATATAGTGATTTTAGCTTCTAATTGTTTGTTTTTAAGGAATTTATATGCTAAGCTAGAGCCGAGTAAGAAAATATGTTGATTTAGACTTGGGTCAATCTGACTATTGTAGTTATATGAAAAATCATAACTCCATACTAAGTTTTTAAAGAATGTTGCTTTCAAATTAGAACTAACTGTATGTGTCCAATAATTACTACTTTTCAATCCTTCAAGGCTAAATGTATTAACAAAATATTTAGGATTATAACTAATTGCAAAATCTAAATTTTCACTCACATTACTAGAAATCATAGACCCCGCAGAGAACATATTGGTCTTGGTATTATTTTCTTTTAGATTTATCATCGAAGGAGTTAAAGTATATGAATAGCTACCATTGAGACTCAGATTAGATTTGATAAATTTAATAGGGAAGGTGTAATTACCAAATACAAAACTCGATAAGCCTGTATTTAAGTTTATTGTTTTGTTATAAGTCATTCCTTTTCTAAGACTTACATTATCTATACTAGTATCTGCTACGGTGGTATAGGTATAGTTCGCTAATTTATCAGTCGCAATATTGATATTTGATACAAAAATCAAGAATGTTCCTTTAACGATATTCGGTTTCATATAATGAAAAAACAAATTGTGGCTGTATTCATTCGATAGATTTTCATTTCCTTTATAGACCGATACAGGGTTAGAAATATCGAGGACTGGCTGTATTTGAGACACTGACGGCACATTCATCGAAGTATTATAAGTCAATCTCAATTTAGTCATTTTTTGAGGGCTAAATTGAAGATTGAAATAGGGCAATACTCCAAAGAAATCTCTTTTTAATTCGCTAGAACTTGGGTATTTCTGCTGACCATTGAAGCTGATATTCTGAACATTTGATCCAAACATGATTCTCCATTTAGAATATTGAAGTCTATAACTTACGCCACCGATATTATAAAATAAGTCATTGTTAAAATTACTAGAAAGGCTATCTGACTGGATAGGAGTTGTATTAGTACTATTGAATATACCTACGACGCGGTCATTTTTTCTATTGGAAATAGAAGGGCTGTAGTTAATCAACCATTGTCCGTATTTGCCACTTGGCTCGGTAT
>ENA-UOYA01005142-UOYA01005142.1-activated-sludge-metagenome-genome-assembly--contig:-NODE-5142-length-10522-cov-4.001815_pt1 | contig 10522 bp, 8 predicted proteins | sample MGYA00238163_ERZ764804 | MGnify/ENA primary metagenome ERZ764804 (study PRJEB28919, sample SAMN05720223) | activated sludge metagenome | isolation source: Anaerobic digester | place: Hong Kong...
ACTATATTTATTTTTGTATCCTTATAGTGAATAGCCGTGTTTTTTGAGAGGATTGTAATACCCCTCTCACGCTCAAGGTCATTGGAATCCATTATCCTTTCCTGTATCTGCTCGTTTGCACGAAAAATGCCGCTCTGCTTAAGCATTTCGTCAACAAGGGTTGTTTTGCCATGGTCAACATGGGCGATAATTGCAATGTTTCTTAAATCATTTCTCTGTGCCAAGGAAATTCACCTTCAAAATTAAAAATGTCAGACAAAATTCACGGGCGACCTCAGGCCGCCCTTGCAGTTCTGGTTAAGTAAGCGTTTATTCACTCTTCATATCTACAAGCTCCTGCTTGCCCGTAAAAGCATCAACAGAGAGCTTGACAGAGTCAAAAATAGCTGCCTTGATATCGTCGGGTTCGGCACCGAGGTCAACCGACCACTTTTTATCAATAAATGTATTCATGCACATAATATCAGCAAGCTCAACAGGGTTTATTCCGGGCTCGAGATTCCTTTCCTTATAATCCTTTACCATTTTAACCCCATAAAGCCTGAACATCCATTTCGGAATATGAATTATCCTCCTGCCAGGGGTGCCCATTGCGGCATGAACGATTGTGAGAAAATCATCCCAGGTAAGATTGTAGTAACCAATCGGGTAGGCGTTTGCTCCCTTGTTCTTTTCTGCCGCTCCGACAATTGTCTGTGCAACCTGACGAACAGTGAGCATAGCCGTACCGCCCTTTGGGTACATCGTAATTTTACCCATATTAGAAAGCTGCTCGATAAGGATTACCCAGACAGGCTTTCTGCCGGGCTGAGTACCGAAAATGTATGGAAGCTCAAGCACCGCAACATCCATGTTTTCGTCGGAGAGCGAGAGGGCAGCCTCCTCCTGGTCAATCCTGCTGCGAATATAGGGATGCTTATTGCAAAGCTCCATTTCGGGGAATTCCTTTGCAAAATAGGAGAAGTAGGAGCCGAGGATAACGGATTTTTTAATTCCGCTCGCTTTTGCAAGAGCTATAAGCCTTTTTACGGGTTCAATATTATACTTTCTGTATGCTTCATAAACGGGCGGGGAGAACTCAACCCTTTCGTCAACGCCGGCGGCAAAAACAAAGCAGTCGCACCCGTTCATCATTGCAATGATTTCATTATCCGCCATGTCAAGGTAGTTGCCGAATTCCAGCTCCATTTCTTTAGGTATTGGAGCTCCTTCGGGCAAAGGAGGCAGTGCTACTGATTTGACCTTGTGACCCCTGTCAATAAAAACCTGTGCTGCAGCACAGCCGAGAAGCCCTGTTCCGCCAATCATGAATACTTTCATCATTTTCCTCCTTTTATATTTCAATAACATTCTAGTTGCACCGAAAACTTCAAAGAAAAAAACACACGGCATTTTTGAATGCAATATATTTTACTACAAAATAGTAAATTCGTCAATTTTTTATTTTTATTTTTTCCGTTTTAAAAAGCAAAATGCAGGGCCTTCTTGGATAAAATCAGGAAGCCCTGCAACATACTTTTATTTAATTTCCGATTATCTTTATAAATCGTCCGAATCCTGAACAGGCTGATAGTCGTCCTCCTCAAATGCGTCATAAGGAGTCCCCGTATAGCTGCCCAATGTGTCGGAGGGGTCAAATTCCAAAGATGTTTCCCATAGTCCAACAATATCGTTGACAGGTTTTGAGTTTCCGGTTATTTTATCTTTTTTTCTCCTTTTCATTCCAAATACCTCCAAGAAAAATGATACAAATCAGCTTTTTTCGCTGACATTAATTATTATATCTTTTGGTATTGAAATAATACCCGAATGTGTTAAAATATTGGCATGAAAAAGAGTTTTATAAAAATCTTAATACCCGCTATTATATCGGTTTCGTTTTTAGCTGCTGCTGTTATCATGGTCCCTTACCTTGTGAGGGCTTTTAGGAGCTTGACACGGAATGACACAACTCTGCCACCGGTGCAAACGGTGCGTGTAACCTTCCCTGAGGGCTTCACCGTGCGCCAAACTGCTCTGAAGCTTGAAGAAAACGGCGTTTGTTCTGCAAAGGATTTTATTGACGCCGTAAACTCCCCCGCTCTTTCTGACGAGCTTTGGAGCTTTGAAAACAAAGCGGACAGGGCCTATCTTCTTGAGGGCTATATTTTCCCCGACACTTATGATTTTTATATAGGTGAGGATGCTCAGAGTGTTCTTAAAAGATTCCTGAATAATTTTAAATCAAAGTTTTCCGATGAACTGAGACTCCGGGCAAAGGAGCTTGGATATTCGACAGATGAGATAGTTATTATCGCTTCGATTATTCAGGAGGAAGCAAGCGTTCACACCGAAATGGGGAAGGTTTCTTCAGTTCTGCATAACAGGCTCAAAAGCAATGATTTTCCCGGCCTTCAATGTGACGCCACAATTAGCTATGTCAATAAATATATCAAGCCCTATTTTGACAGTGCTCAGACGGATAGGTACGCTTCGCTTTATAATACCTATAAATTTAAAGGTCTGCCTGCGGGACCCATTTCAAACCCCGGGCTTCAGGCAATAAAGGCAGCTCTCTATTATGAGGATACCGACTACTATTATTTTGTTACGGATAAAAGCGGCAAATACTACTATGCTAAAACGCTCAAGGAGCACAATCAGAACTGTGTCAAGGCAGGGGTAGTAACGGATTAATAAATACCTTTTTATATAGCATTTATATAAAAAACCGCCTCAAAAGATTTGGGGCGGTTTTTTTATATTTATGCCTTTTCCTGCTCGGAAAGCTTCTGAAGGTCATCGGCGCGAATCTGCGTCCTTTTAATTTTACCGCTGCTGGTCTTTGGCAGCTCGCTGACAAACTCAACAACTCTCGGGTATTTATAAGGAGCGGTAACCCTCTTGACATGATTCTGAAGCTCCTTTTTGAGCTCCTCGCTTGCCTCAAAGCCCCTTGCGAGCACAATTGTTGCCTTAACAACGGAGCCTCTGATTGGGTCAGGATAAGCTGTAACCGCACATTCAAGAACGCAGGGGTGTTCCATAAGCGCACTTTCAACCTCAAAGGGTCCAATGCGGTAGCCTGAGCATTTAATTACATCGTCATTCCTGCCGACAAACCAGTAATAGCCGTCCGCATCACGCCAGGCGGTGTCGCCAGTGTTGTAAACACCGTTTTTAAAGCTCTTTTTCATAGCCTCGTCATCGCGCCAATATTCCCTGAAAAGCCCTGTCGGGTGAAGCTTATCCACTCCCTTTATGCATATTGAGCCGACAATACCATCCTCGCAGGGATTGCCGTTTTCATCAAGCAAATCTATGTCATATATAGGCGCAGGCTTGCCCATTGAGCCGGGGCGTATATCGAACCACGGGAAATTTGCAAGCAAAACGGAGGATTCACTCTGCCCGAAGCCCTCATGGATTCTCATGCCCGTGAGCCTCTCAAGCTGGCTGAAAACCTCGGGGTTAAGCGGCTCGCCTGCAACGCTCGCGTGCTCTATAAAGCTGAAATCGTACCCTGATAAATCCTCTTTAATAAGCACTCTGTAAATAGTCGCGGGAGCGCAGAAGGTTGCCGGGCGAAGACGCATAATGGCCTCTATCATTTCATGGGCATTGAATTTCTCCGTATCATATGCTCCGATTGCGGCTCCGCAAATCCACTGGCCATAGATTTTGCCCCATGCAAATTTTGCCCAGCCCGAATCAGTCTGAGTCAGGTGAACCTTGTTTTCCTGCACGCACTGCCAGTATCTTGCGGTAGTTATCTGACCGAGCGGTGAGGAATAGTCATGCCTGACCATTTTGGGCATTCCACTGGTACCTGAAGAAAAGTAAATGAGCATCGGGTCCGTGACAACCGTTTTATCCTCTCCCTGAGGGCGAGTAAACTCAGCGGAATAATTATTGATAATTCTCCTGTAATCGAGTGCGCCCTCAATTGTCCTGTCGCCGACTGTTATGTAGTTTTTGACAGAATCGCACTGCGGTAGTGAAGCCCTGACATGGCCGACTGTTTCATCGTCGTCAACAGTTATGAGGAGCTTTACTCCTGCGGAGTTTAGCCTGAACACGAGGTCCTTGGGTGTGAGCTGATATGAACCCGGGATAACGACTGCACCGATTTTATGCAGCGCAACCATTAAAAACCATACCTCTGGACGCTGCTTTAAAACGAGCATTACGATATCGCCCTTTTTGATGCCCAGTGATTTAAGAAGATTAGCCGCCCTGTTGCTGTTCTCCATAACATCTTTGAATGTAAAGCTTTGCATCCTTCCCTCGTCATTTGTCCAGAGAAGGGCAAGCTTTTCGGGTTCAATCTCTGCCCAAGCGTCCACAACATCAAAGCCGAAATTAAAATCATCGGGCACATTGATGGTGAAATTATTCTTCATATCCTCATATGAATCGAATTCGAATTTGGGGCAATAGCGTTTAATTATTTCATTCATTATGTTATCCCCCTATTCGTTTATTACTGTTAAAAATTTCGTAGTGCCTCCAACGGCAGCCTGGCCGTGCGGTAATGAAGGGTTGAAATAGATGCAGTCGCCCTCATTGAGTATGAAGGATTTATTGCCGACCGTGACCTTGACAGTGCCCTGAAGAACAAAATTGAATTCTTGACCACCGTGCATAACCAGTGCAGGTTCGACCTCCTGCACCTCAAGGGTCACGAGCATGGGCTCCATTTCACGGCCGATAAAATTATAGGCAAGGCTCTCAAAGTGATAGCCCGCATACCTGTCGACAGAAACGCCCTCGCCCTTCCTTACTACCGTATGGGTATTCATTCTGGGTGATTCGCCTGTCAGAAGAACCGTGCAGTCCGTGCCGAGAATTGAAGCAATTTCATACAGGGTGCTTATAGGAATATCCTTTTCGCCATTTTCGAGCTTGTTGTACTGCTCAAGGCCTATATTGAGCCTTGAAGCCATCTCCATTGCGGAAATTTCAAGAATTTCGCGCAGCTCCTTGATGCGCTTGGGTATTTGCATAAGTTCGCTGTTCATGTCAACTCTCCTTTCTGACTATTGCAATAGGTGTCTGTTGTGAGGCCTGCCCCAGCGGGTTATCCGCAAAAACCTCCCTGCACATGTCAATATCCAAATCCCCGTTGCTGATGCCCAGTACCTCTCTGCCGATATCGTTGGCGTCCATTATAACGATGTCACAGCCCGTATGGTCCTTGAGCATTTTTGCAACCTTGTCGGGGTCCTTGGGTGCCATTTTTGCATAGTGATTATAAGGAGGGAGGGTATAGCTGCACGGGCCATCAATAGCCCTGCCCTTGTCGCCGACTACCTTGTAGAAAACTCCTCTTACGCCAAAGGGCTTTGTCACAGCCGAGCAGAAGGCCGCCAATAGAATTTTGGGTGCGCCGATGTCCCTGATAGCAAGCTCCATTGTCCACGGGCTGCCCAGACCTATGCCGTAGGGTGATTTGTAGACAAATTTGCACAGGGTATTTGCAAGCCTGGAGGGCTTGATATCATCAATATCAAAAGCCCTGCCCTGGCTAATTGCAACTATCTTTTCGCTGATAAATATCATATCGCCGGGTTGAATATATGGCATTACATATTTATCCATTATTTCCGTCAGACTGTCACCCGCACAGACGACATGGGTTTTGACGGGATATCTCGAAAACCTTCCGTATTTTGTGGAAATCTCAATTTCCTTTCCTTCATTCGGTGTCAGAGCTGACATATCCATGGCTTTTCTATCCTTCTTGTAAAAAATTATTAAATTTAATTTTACTCCACTGTAACGGATTTTGCAAGACATCTTGGCTTATCTATATCACAATTTCTGTATTTTGCGGCATAATAGCTGAATAGCTGAAGAGGAATTATCTCAATCGAGGGCATAATCAATGGATGACTTGAAGGGACTGTAATTAAATCGTCAAAAATGACGCTGTCCTCTTTGCCCTCGGGTGCAACGCACAGGACACTTGCTCCCCTAGCCCTAACCTCCTCAACATTGCTGACGGTCTTTGGCAGCAGTCTTTCGCAGCAGCAAAGTGCCACAACAAGGGTACCGTCCTCAACAAGTGAAATTGTGCCGTGCTTGAGCTCGCCCGCAGCATAAGCTTCCGAATGGACATAGCTGATTTCCTTTAATTTAAGCGAAGCCTCCAGCGCACTCGCAAAGTCAAGGTTCCTGCCTATATAATAAGCGTGTTCCCTGTCATAATATTTTTTTGCAAGCTCCTTAATCTTTTCAACATTGCTAAAGCATTTTTCAACATATTCTGGAAGGGCAGCCAGCTCATGGAGAAGCTCCTTAATCTCGTTGTCATCTGCCCTGCCGAGCTGCTGAGCAATATAGGCGGCGATAACATACAGCAGCGAAACCTGAGAGGAATATGCCTTTGTTGTTGCGACAGCTATTTCAACGCCCGCTCTGGTATAAATGACATTTTCGCTCTCTCTTGCAATTGTGCTGCCCTCGACATTGACCATTGAAAGGATTTTGGCCCCTCTTTTTTTGGCATCCCTCAGTGCGGCAATCGTATCTGCGGTTTCGCCGCTCTGGCTGATAATTATTACAAGTGATTTCTCATTGATAAGAGGATTTCTGTAACGAAGCTCTGAGGCAATATCAGTTTCGACAGGGATTCTCAGAAGCTCCTCCATAACATATTTGCCTACTATTCCCGCATGATATGCCGAGCCGCAGCCAACAATATATATCCTGTCAATATCCTCAAGGTTAGTTAGGCTCTTTGCGCCCTCGCCAAGGGTAACCCTGCCGTCGCTTGTAATATGCTCTGATATAGTATTGCGCAGAGCGTCAGGCTGCTCGTAAATTTCCTTGAGCATGAAATGCTCATATTCGCCCTTTTCGGCGGCTTTGGCATTGAGGTTGACGGTATTTATCTTTTTTGTGATTTCATGACATTCCATGTCATAAAAGCTGATGCCATCCCCGGTAAGAACCCCAAGCTCGCCGTCCTCAAGCCTGTATATCTCGTTTGTGTAGGGCAGGATTGCAGTGATATCCGATGCGATAAGGCAGCCCTTCTCACTCACAGCCGCAAGCAGGGGAGATGTTTTTCTTGCACAGTAGAGTGTGTTGGGGAAATCTCTGCATATAATACCCAGCGCATAGGAGCCATGAAGCTTTTTGAGAACATTGACAATCGTTTCAAGAGGATTGCCGTTATATTCCCTGTCAAGAAGCTGAACTATAACCTCCGTATCTGTTTCGGAAGCAAACCTGATACCCTGCGCCTCAAGCTCACTGCGCAGTGTCGCATAGTTTTCAATAATCCCGTTATGGACTATGGTAAAAATCCCCTTGCTGCCCTTATGTGGATGGGCATTAGTATCCGAGGGTGCCCCGTGTGTCGCCCAGCGTGTGTGACCTATGCCTGCAACGCCCTTTGGATGACCCTCCTTTTCAACCTTTTGCCTGAGCACGGCCAGCCTGCCCTTTGCTTTGATAACCTCCACATCAGAGCTTTCAAAAACCGCTATTCCGGCAGAATCGTAGCCTCTGTATTCGAGCCTCTCAAGGCCGTCTAACAGAATCGGTGCCGCCTCCTGCATGCCGGTGTAACCAATAATTCCGCACATAATAAGTACCTCATTCTCATTCATAATCGCCATAGCATCCACCCTTGAGGTGTTAAACGGGCATGGCTCCCGTTTACTTATATATAATATAAAAGCGACCCTGATTTGGTCATAACCATCCAAACCAGGAGGTCGTTATTATATTGCCAAAGTCTAAATATATTTATTCTTATTTATCATCCAACCGTTTCATATTCTGCTCTTTATATTTAGCAGTGCTCTTTAGGTGTACAACATCATCCCTTGGTCTTAAGTCCCCACTCGATAATCCATGCATCACATTCGGCATCAGATGGCATTCTCCAGTCGCCTCTTGGGGAAAGGCTGACAGAACCCACCTTCGGACCATCGGGCAGGCAGGAGCGCTTAAACTGCTGCGAGAAAAACCTCTTCATGAATACTGTCAACCAGCTTTTGAGCTGTTCAGAAGTATATTTACCCTTAAATGCTCTTTCCGCCATCATAATTATTTTATCCGGCGAGGAGCCATACCTCATAAAATGATAAAGGAAAAAGTCATGAACCTCATATGGCCCTAACTGCTCTTCGGTTTTCTGGACTATTTCTCCATTTTCTCCCGGTGGCAAAAGCTCCGGGCTTATTGGGGTATCAAGAATTGCTTTGAGTATTTTGGAAGTATTTGAGTCGCTATTGCCTGAAACAAAATCAACCAGATGCCGTACAAGGGTCTTTGGAACGCCGCTGTTAACGCCATACATGCTCATGTGGTCACCGTTATAAGTACACCATCCAAGGGCAAGCTCACTTAGGTCTCCGGTTCCCACAAGCAGAGCGCCCTCCTTATTTGCCAAATCCATAAGGATTTGCGTACGCTCCCTAGCCTGAACATTTTCGTATGTTATATCATGCACTTTAATATCATGCCCGATATCCTTCATGTGGCGAACACAAGCAGCTTCAATGTTAATTTCTTCAAGCTGTGTACCGATGCATTTTGCCAGTTCGACAGCATTGTTTTTGGTGTTTTTTGTTGTGCCGAAGCCCGGCATTGTGACAGAGATTATGTTTTTCATCGGCAGCCCCTGCAGGTTCATGGCTTCTGTTGTCACAAGCAGAGCCAGGGTTGAATCGAGCCCGCCCGATATGCCCAGAATGGCCTTTTTGCTGCCGACATGGCTCATGCGCTTTGCAAGTCCTGTTGCCTGAATAGCAATAATCTCCCTGCACCTTTTGCTTCTTTGCCTTTCGTCCGACGGGACAAACGGGAGGGGATTAAACTCCCTGGTAATAGCCGAAACCAAAAGGTTAGGTAACTCCGCATCAATAAATCTGTATTTTGTATTTATATTAAGCTCTTGAAGATTATCAAAAAACGAGCTTGTTCGCCTGAGCGCAGAAAGCTTCTGGACATCTATGCAGCCGTAGATTGAAGAGCCCTCCTGACTGAACCTCTTGCCCTCTGCAAGGCTTACTCCATTTTCCGCTATCGAACAGGCGCCCGAAAAAACAAGGTCTGTTGAGCTTTCGCCCACACCTGCGGAGGCATAAACATAGCCACAGATGCATTTCGCACTCTGCTGAAGAACAAGGTCGTGCCTGTAATCATTCTTTGTCACCATTTCATTGCTTGCAGAGAGGTTGAGAATAATATTCGCACCTTTAAGCGCCATAAGGGAGCTCGGAGGAACGGGAACCCATAAATCCTCGCAGATTTCTATGCCGACACGCACATCCTCAGACATATTGAAAATCAGATTGCCGAAGGGCGCCTCTGTGCCGCAAAGATTGATGCTTTCTATTCCGCATTCTATTCCTGATTCAAACCATCTTTTTTCATAGTATTCACTGTAGTTTGGGATAAAGCTTTTGGGTACAACTCCTATAAGCTTCCCACCCTGAATTACGGCCGCACAATTGAAAAGCTTATCCCTGACCCTGACGGGGAGCCCTATCGCTATTAATGATTTGACTGTTTTCGTTTTTGCCATGAGCCATTCCAGCGCCCTTTCACAGTCACAGATAAGTGTATCCTGATTGAAAAGGTCGCCGCAGGTGTAGCCGGATATATGAAGCTCGGGCAGAACAATAATCTGAGCCTGCTCATCTTTGGCACGCAAAATTGCCTCGAGGGCCCGTTTTATATTCTTTTCGGGCCCCGCAACAACCACCCTTGGTGATAAAGCCGCAACCTTGACAAACCCGAACTTAGTCATTTAAAGCATCCCCCCAGAATATTAATTAACATAATAAATGTTTATTTAGGGATTTAATGTAACTTATATCATGTCACACAAATTTACTTTTTGTCAACACTTATTTTTAAAAATGTTAAAGTATTTTGCAATATTAGTATAATAAGGAGAAAAAATGTTGGATTTTGTAGTCTCTTTGAATGAAAAAATAAGCTCGTTCGTCTGGGGTGCGCCCATGCTGTGCGCTTTTCTTTTTACGGGCCTGCTGATAACCGTTCGGTCGGGCTTTTTTCAATTTCGTCACATGCCTCTATGGCTTGCTCAAACTTTGGGAGCAGCTTTTCACGACAGAAGCGTCCGTAAAACCGGCGACGCCAAATCAATTTCACAATTTCAGGCGCTGACAGCAGCTCTTGCCGCCTGCATGGGCACGGGCAATATTGTTGGCGTAGCAACGGCTGTTTTTTCGGGTGGGCCGGGAGCCGTTTTCTGGATGCTTTTATCCGCCTTTCTGGGCATGATGACCTGTTGTGCGGAAAACATCCTAGGTATCAAATACCGTTATAAAAACAACCGCGGCGAATGGATAGGCGGGGCCATGGTTTACATTAAAAACGGACTTGGCATGAAAAAAACCGCTGGTGCTTTTTCAATTCTGCTGGTGCTTGCATCCTTCGGCATAGGGAATATGACGCAGGCAAACTCCATTGCCGGTGCTCTTGAAGACTCCTTCGGGGTTTCTCCTCTCTTTACAGGCATACTGGCGGCAGCACTTACCGGTCTTGTAATAGTCGG
>ENA-UOYA01005143-UOYA01005143.1-activated-sludge-metagenome-genome-assembly--contig:-NODE-5143-length-10519-cov-5.990730_pt1 | contig 10519 bp, 9 predicted proteins | sample MGYA00238163_ERZ764804 | MGnify/ENA primary metagenome ERZ764804 (study PRJEB28919, sample SAMN05720223) | activated sludge metagenome | isolation source: Anaerobic digester | place: Hong Kong...
GCGGTCGTGCCGTGCGGGCGACGCGCGCCCAGATCGCCTGTTCCTCAGCGCTGAGGTGCCGTCCCCGCAACGGTCGCCTCCGTTTGCAGGCGCTCGACTGTTCCTTTGGGAAGCAGCAGATAGGACGTTCCCCTGGCAGACATTCCGCCTGCAATCGTGCGTGCGTCGTCACCTGCGCCCCAGAATGTATCGAACCGGTTCGCGCCCTTGATCGCCCCCCCGGTGTCTTGCGCGACCCAAAGGCCATTGGCCTCGGCCCGATCACTGACGATCAGCACAGGCGCGCCCAGCGGCGTGAATTTGGGATCTGCGGCAACACTCGCCCGGCCCGTCACGGGCAGGCCCAAAGCGCCAAGCGGACCCGGCCCGGTCAATTCCTTGAAGAACACCCAGCTCTTGTTCTCGCGCATGATGGCGCGGCCCTGCTCCGGATTGGCGCGCAGAACCTCCATGATGCCCTGCATCGACGTCTGCGTCGGCCCAAGCAGGCCACGATCCCGCATGAGCTTGCCTATGCCGGTATAGTCGCGACCATTCTGCCCGTCATAGCCGATGCGCATGATCGAGCCGTCGGGAAGACGCAGGCGCCCGGAACCTTGCACCTGAAGAAAGAAAAACTCGACCGGGTCTGCCGCCCAAGCCAACTCAAGGCCCCGCCCGGCAAGCCAGCCCTGTTCGATCTCCGCGCGATCGGCATAAGGGATAAGCGCATTGCCCTGCACGCGCCCCTTGATGCGCTTGCCCTTCAGGTCATCAGAAAAAAGGCCGAGATCGACATCGATGATATCGGCAGGCCGCTTGTAAATCGGCACGGCATATTTGTCGGATTGCGTGCGCGAGCCTGAAATCTCGGGTTCGTAATAGCCCGTCGCAAAGAGCTTGCCTTCGCCAACGCGGACGACCTCAAAATTGTCGGTGAAGAATTTGAGCGCTTCGCCGTTAGCGGCAGCAGACGCTGCGGCACATGCCGAGGCCCAATCCGGCCCGCGCGTCAGGCCTGAGCCATCGGTACGCCGCTGAAGCGCGCCACACGATATCTTGAAAGCGGCAAGCGCGCGCGCTGCCGATTCTTCGGACAGCCCGAAGCTTGCCAGTTCCGGCCCCGCCGAAACGCCTATGGAGCGGGCATCCGGCATTTTGGGCGCGGTCGGCGCCGTTGGAACGGGCGCCTTGGGAGGCGTCACAGGTGCAGGCGTTACAGGTTGCGTAGGACGCGCGACCGGAGGCTTGGGCGCAGGGCGCGGCCCCTCCGGGACGAGACGTGTGCTGCACGCTGCCAGCGACAGCGCCATGCCAAGGATTGAAACAAGATTGCGGCTCATGAGAGCCGGTTAGGCGGCTTCGTCGGTATCGACAAGAATCCAGTTGGGGTCAGACGAGCGAACTTCGCGTTCGAAGGTCCATTCGTCGTGCGTTTCAATGGCATCGGTCAGCGATCCAGCGACGACTTCGCCTTCAACATTGCGGGTGACGGCGGCAATGTCGGCATCGAAGCGAACCGTGATGCGCGCAACCTTGCCATCAAGTGCCGCTGATGAAATCACCGCGCGATCAATGCGGACCAGACGGTTGTCGAGCACTTCGCCCGCGTCTTCACGCGCCTTGATGGCATCCGCGAAGCTCTGGAGCACTTCTGCCGAAACATAAGGCGCGAGTGCGGATGCATCGCCCTTCCAAAAGGCTTCAAGGATCATGGCGTAAGCCGACTTCGCGCCTTCGAGAAAATCAACGGGATGGAAACGGCCGTCTGCGGCTGCAATCGCCCGGACACCTGCGGTCGCTGGTATATCAAACGCTTCAGCACCCGCCAGACGCGGCTGAGCGGCATCGCGAACTTCGGGAGCAGGCGAAGGCGCTGGCGCGACGACCGGCTCTTCAGCGGGCTTGCGCATGGATTGCTCGTGACCGGTCCGCTTGCCAAGCACCGAAAAGAGACGCAGCCCCAGAAAAGCCGCAACCATCGCAAAGAGTACTGTTTCAACCACGTCCATCACCTTTCGTCTTTGCAACATAGGGCGTCCCGACCGCGCTTTCAAATGGTGCGTGCGCCAACCGTCTCGAAAACTGTGCCATTGCCCTTACCCCATTGCCGATGTCCTTGGCGCCTGCTACGCGGCCCGCCAAATGATCGTGTGGGGTCCGCCCCGCCTTAACCGGAACCAGAGCAGGACAAGATTTAGCATGGCTGACCAGATCAACGAGCCCCTTCCCAACGGTGAAGACACGATGCCCGCCGTTGGCGTCATCTCGCAGTATGTGAAGGATCTTTCTTTCGAAAATCCGAACGCCCCGGCAGTTTTCCAGTGGCAGGGCCAGCCGCAGATCGACGTGAACTTCAACATCGGCAACACGCAGGTTGGCGACGACGTTCATGAAGTGTCGCTCAAGGTCAACGTTCTCGCCAAGAGCGCTGACAAGACGGCGTTTCAGGTGGAACTCGTCTATGCCGGCCTCTTCGGCATCCGCAACATTCCCGAAGACCAGATGGCACCCATCCTGCTTGCGCAGGCTCCCGCCATGCTCTTCCCCTTCGCCCGCCGCGTCCTCGCCGATGCAGTGCGCGATGGCGGCTTCCCGCCGCTGATGCTTGATCCCATCGATTTCGGCACGCTGTTCCTGCAGCAGGCCGAACTCGCCGCACAGCAGCAGGCCGAAGGGCTTGCCCCCGAGGGTAACGCCTAAAGAATCCCCGTGAAGCTCGGAAAAGCCATCGGAACCATTGGCGGGCTGACCATGGTCAGCCGTGTCCTTGGGTTTGCTCGTGAAATGGTCATGGCGCGCATTCTGGGCGCCAACATGTTCGCGGATGCCTTTCTGGTGGCCTTCCGGCTTCCCAATACTTTCCGTCGGTTTTTCGGCGAAGGTGCCTTTTCTGCCGGTTTCGTTCCGTTGTTCAGCCAGCGCTATCATGGCGAAGGCGGAATGGACGAAGCCAAGCGCTTCTCGGAAGAAGTGCTCGCGGTGTTTTTGCCCGCGCTGTTTGCCTTCACAATCATCGGGCAAATCGCGATGCCCGTCCTCGTCTGGCTGCTCGCCTCGGGCTATGCCGGTGAGGAAGCCAAGTTTGCGCTGACGACCAGCCTGTCGCGCATTACCTTCCCCTATCTGATGCTCATCAGCCTCGTCTCGCTCTATTCGGGCGTGCTGAATTCGATGCACAAATTCGCAGCAGCGGCCTTCGCGCCCGCGTTGCTCAATCTGGCGATGCTCATTGCGCTGCTGGTCGTGCGCGATGGCGGCGCCGCAAGCGCCCATGCGCTTGCTGTGGCGGTCGTTATCGGCGGGGTCGTTCAGCTTGCACTCGTCTGGTGGGCATCGCTCAAAGCCGGGATATCGCTCAAGCTGCGCAAGCCGAAGATGACGCCGGGCGTGCGCCAGTTCTTCCGCGTTGTCATTCCCGCGACCTTTGCAGCAGGCGTCTATCAGGTCAGCATTCTCATCGACACGCAGTTCATCAGCTATCTTGCCGAAGGCTCGATGGCGCATCTGAACTATGCGGACCGCCTGAACCAGCTTCCGCTCGGCATCATCGGCACCGCGCTTGGCACAGCCATTCTTCCGTCGATCAGCAAGTTCGTGGATCAGGGCAAGCCCGAAGAAGCGCAGAACATCCAGAATCAGGCGCTTGAACTTGGCATGTTGCTGACGCTGCCCGCCGCTGTCGCTTTTGCCGCAGCGGGCGTTCCGCTCGTCACCGCGCTGTTCCGCGGCGGCCAGTTCCACGCGGCTGATGCCGTCATCACCGGCACGACGCTTGGCATCATCGCGCTGGGCCTTCCCGCTTATGTGCTGGTGAAGGTGCTGACGCCGGGGTTCTTCGCGCGCGAGGACACCAAGACCCCGCTGCGCATCGCAATGTGGGTGCTGGCGGCCAACATCGTCCTCAACTTCGCGCTCATTCCATCGCTTGGGCTGTACGGCCTCGCAATCGCGCTGATGCTGACGGCGTGGCTCAACTGCGCCATGCTCTACATCACGCTGCGCCGTCGCGGGCATTTCCAGATCTCGCGCCATGTCGCCAATCGCGTGACCAAGCAGTTCATCGCGGCGCTTGCGATGGGTGCGACCCTGTACCTCGTGAACCGCGTGATCGGCGCATGGTTTGACGGCTCAACCGTCGAGCGCATGGCGGCACTGACGGCGCTGATCGGCTCGGGCGGCATTGTCTATTTCGGCCTTGGATGGATCATCGGCGCCATTGATCGTGACGATGTGATGCTCCTGCTCCGTCGCCGCAAACCTGCGGCACCTTCAGGCGAATAAATTCCCGCTGGTCACATTCTGCCCGCCGTGTAACCTGCCCCCATATAGGGAGGAAACATGACCGACGCAGAGCTGATGGAGCAAAACCTGCTCGCCATCGCGGACAATGGCGCAGATTTGCGGGAAGCGGTCTTTGCCAGCTTCTTTGGCCGCTTTCCTGAACGGCGGTCACTCTTCTACAGCGAGGAAGCCGCCCAACCGCGCATGACGAACGAAACGCTCGACATGCTCTATGGCCTTGCCACCGACGAGAAATGGGTCTGGTTCCAGATCGCGGCGCTTATCTTCAACCACCGAAACTATGGGGACTTTCCGCAGACCGAATATGATGCGTTCGTCGATATGCTGGTCACATCGATCGGCAATGCTTCAGGCGCGAGTTGGAGCCCGACGCACGAAGCCGCATGGCAGCGTCAGGCGGACAAGCTCAAGGACATGATCCGAAACGCGCGTTAGCCCCCGCCCCCCTTGCGAAAACGCGGACAAGCGGGCATCGGGCGCTCTCCATCCAGAAGCATAACCGGCAGTCGAGTCCAACCGCCTGCCCAAAAGGAAGTCATTCACCATGCGCGTCGTTTCCGGCATCCAGCCCACCGGCAATCTTCACCTCGGCAATTATCTGGGGGCGATCCGCAACTGGGTGCGGATGCAGGACGAAATGGACGGCGACAAGCTCTATTTCCTCGCCGATCTTCACGCGATCACCGTCTATAACAAGCCCGAAGATCTCGCCGCCAACACGCGCGAAATGGCAGCAGCCCTGATCGCCAGCGGTATTGATCCCGAACGCTCGATCCTGTTCAATCAGGCGCGCGTTCCGGCGCATGCCGAGCTGGCCTGGCTGCTCTTCTGCACCGCGCGCATCGGCTGGTTGAACCGCATGACGCAGTTCAAGGACAAGGCAGGAAAGAACCGCGAAGGTGTGAGCGTCGGGCTTTACGCCTACCCCGTGCTTCAAGCCGCCGACGTGCTGCTCTATCAGGCGAGCCACGTGCCCGTCGGCGAAGACCAGAAGCAGCATCTGGAGCTGGCGCGCGACATCGCGCAGAAGTTCAACACTGATTATGAGGCTGAGGTCTTCACCCTGCCCGAGCCGATCATCCCCCCGGCTGCCGCACGCATCATGAGCCTGCGCGACGGCTCCTCCAAAATGTCGAAGTCAGACCCGTCGGACATGAGCCGCATCAACCTGACGGACGATGCCGACACCATCATGCAGAAGGTCAAGAAGGCCAAGACCGATCCCGAGCCGCTGCCAAGCGACAAAGAGGGCCTGGAAGGCCGCCCCGAAGCGCAGAATCTTGTCGGCATCTATGCAGCCCTTGCCGATGAGAGCGTCGATGCCATTCTTTCGCGCTTTGGCGGTCAGGGCTTTGGCGCCTTCAAGCCCGCGCTCGGCGAAGTCCTGATTGAAACGCTCCGGCCGATCACCGACCGCTTCAATGCCCTGAAGGCCGATACGGCGGCGCTCGACGCCATTCTGGTCAAGGGCGGAGAAAAGGCCACGGCACTCGCTGCCCCCACGCTCGCCGCCACCTATGAGGCCTTGGGGTTGCAACGCTAGGCCAAGCCATTCAACCTCTATTCAGCACGGCAGGCCGACCTTAGGCTGGCAACGCGCGGACAGGCAGAAGTGTCTGAGTCGCAATGGGGAATGAAAATCATGTCGCGTATCAGTTCGTTTGTCCGCCTTGCTGCTCCGCTGGCCCTTCTGGGCGTAACGGCCTGTGCGCAAAGCTTTGATGCCAAGGTCAGCCGCTTTCAGGCGATGCCTGCCGCCCAAGGCCAGACATTCACGATCAAGGCGTCCGATCCAGCGCTCGATGGCGGCCTGGAATTCGCGAGCTATGCCAAGCTCGTGGCGGGCAAATTGACCGCGCTCGGCTATCGCGAATCCGCAACGGGCGAAGCGCCCAACCTCGTCGTCAGCCTTGGCTATGGCGTCGACAAGGGCAAGGAAAAGCTTCGCAGCCTCCCAACCTCCAGCTATGACCGTTGCTACAGCTATTTTGATCCGTGGTGCGGCAGCATCGGCTTTTGGGGCCGCGGCTATCCGTCGCGCTATTACGGCTATTATCCCGGCTTCTACGACCCCTATCTGTTTGGCCCCGGCGCCTATGACAGCGTGGAAAGCTACACCGTCTTCACCAGCCAACTCGACATGAAGATCGAGCGCACGGGCACCAATGAGCGCGTCTTTGAAGGCAAGGCGCAGGCGCAGTCGCTCAACGATGACCTGACCTATCTCGTGCCGAACCTTGTCGAAGCGATGTTCACCGGATTCCCCGGAAATTCTGGTGAAACCCGCAAGATCACCGTCCCGCCGCCCCCGAAAAAATCGCAGCGCTGAGGTCTGACATGTCCCGAAACAGGACGCTCGTATGAGCGCACTGTTTTGCGGCTTTACGAACCCCCGCCAATATGGTTACATTCTGTTAATCAAAACAGCGCGAGTCAGTTAAACCCGCGCACAAACAACGGTCGCAAACCATATTCCAGCCGGGCAAGTCCCGGCCAAACGGGGATTTTTGCGATGCGTTCCTTTAAGATTCTGTCCGTTCTGCTGGCTGCTGGCGTAGCCCTTCCGGCGAATGCCGCCCTCCTCTATCAGAACAATTTCGATGGCAATGTCGCACTTGGTGCCGGCATTGGCCTCTCGGTTTCAGGGAACACAGCTGATTTCCGCTTGGCGGACGCTGGCACATGGAACGCAGCGGGCTGGAGCGGCCGCTATTATCGCAACGCGACTGGCGGCAGCCCTTGGGGAACACCCGGCACGCTCACGCAGTTGACCTTCACGGGCCTTGCCGCCCACAACGCCGTTTCAATCTCGTCAATCCTCGGCCTGCTCGACAGCTGGGACAGCCGCAATGGCTCACCCGCGCCCGACAATCTCAACCTCTTCATCGACGGCAATCTCGTCGCGTCACTGACTGCGGCCAACGCCAGCGGAAACACTTGGGACTTTGCCGGCGGCACAGCGCTTGCACAATGCGCGCAGACCGACGGCCACCAATTCTACTGTGACACGCTGGTCGATTGGTCGGCGACCTTCGCCCATACCGGTTCAACGCTGACCGTCGGCTGGCAGGCCTCGGGCGCTGGCTGGCAGGGCGGCGACGATGAATCCTGGGGCATCGACAACATCAAGATCGACTATTTCACGCGCGGCGGAAACGGCGTTCCCGAACCCGCCGCCTGGGCGATGATGATTGCAGGCTTCGGCTTGGTCGGCGCCGCCATGCGCAAACGCAATAAGGTCGCGACAGTTTAATCCTTCACCTCTTTGTTCGGAGACGACCATGAAGACGAAATTGAGCATCGCACTGCTTGCTGGCGCCATGACATTTTCGGTCAGCGCGCAGGCGGCAACCGTCAACATAGACCTGAGCGGGGCATCGACCGGAACGCTGATCAATGCCCCGGGTGGCAGCTTTGCCCAAACCTTTGCCGGGCAAAGCGTGGTCGGCGGAAATGGCATCAGCGGTGCGCCCACTGGGCCGCTTTCGCTTGCCGCTGCTGGCAGCATTTCTGTTGCGTCCTTCAATCCGGGCGTTTCTCCTGCGGGCAACTCGCTACTGTCCCAGCCGGACAATCAGGGCCCCCTGTCCATCCTCTTTGATTCTCTGGCAGATAGCCTGACGTTCACAATGGGTTCGTCAGAAGCCGGAAGCATTGTGAAGGTCCGGTCGTTCGGAGCGAACGGCGCACTGCTCGGATCGACGCAGATCACCATGCTCAGCGGCTACAACATCTACAACCTGAATGGCCTTGGCAACTTCAAGGGTTTGACGTTCTTCGACAACAACGACCCCGCCGGCGTTCGCTTCATGAACTTGTCCTATAACTCGGTTGCAGGCGGCGGCGTTCCCGAACCCGCTGCCTGGGCGATGATGCTTGCAGGCTTCGGCATGGCCGGTGCCGCCATGCGTCGCCGCAACAAGGCGGTTAGCATCACTTTCGCCTGACACCTGTCGTCACGCAGGGAAAAGGGCCCGTCCGGTTCTCCGGGCGGGCCTTTTCTTATTCTAGTCGAGATTGGGCCGCAGCCAGCGCGTGGCGGTTTCCAGATCAGCGCCGCGACGGTTGGCATAGTCCTCAAGCTGGTCCTGCCCGATGCGTGCGACACCGAAATATTCGCTATCCGGATGGCCGAAATAAAAGCCCGACACCGCCGCCGTCGGCAGCATTGCGTAGCTCTCGGTGAGTATCAGCCCTGCCGTGTCACCCGCCTGAAGCAGATCGAACAGGATCGGCTTTAGGCTGTGGTCCGGGCACGCCGGATAGCCGGGCGCCGGACGGATGCCGCGATATTCTTCCTTGATGAGCGCCTCGTTGGTGAGTTGCTCACCGGGCGCATAGGCCCAAAGCGTCGTGCGCACATGCTGGTGCAGCCGCTCGGCAAAGGCTTCTGCAAAGCGGTCCGCGAGCGCCTTCAGGAGAATATCCTGATAGTCGTCATGTGCCGCCTTGAAGCGCGCAATGTGCGGCTCGATGCCGTGAATGCCGACCGCAAAGCCGCCCATCCAATCGCCGTCCGGGCTGATGAAATCGGCAAGGCACATGTTTGCCCGATCCCGGCTCTTGCGGATCTGCTGACGCAGGAAGCTCAGCGTCACATGGCGCTCTTCCTCGGCAAGATGGATGACAACATCATCGCCCTCCCGTGCGCACGGCCACAGCCCGACCACGCCTTTCGCCGTCAGCCATTTCTCCGTGACGATCTGGTCGAGCATCTTGTTGGCATCAGCGAAAAGGCTTCGCGCGCTCTCCCCGACGACGGCGTCATCGAGAATGGACGGGTATGTGCCGTGCAGTTCCCACGCGCGGAAGAACGGTGTCCAGTCGATGCACTCGCGCAGATCGGCTAGGTTCCAATCGGCGAAGACATGGAGGCCCGGCTGCTCGGGTGGCGGCGCCTTGTGGCTCAAGTCTGCACGGAAGCCATTGGCGCGCGCATCTTCGAGCGAGAGCAGGATGCTCGCTTCCTTGCCCGCGCGCACGTCGCGGATGTGCTGATATTCGTCGGCCGTCGACGCAACGAAGCCATCGCGCTGTGTGTCAGACAGAAGCTGCGAGGCAACGCCCACCGCGCGGCTCGCATCGAGCACATGAATGACAGGCCCATCATAAGCCGGATCAATGCGCAGCGCCGTATGGACCTTGGACGTCGTCGCGCCGCCAATCATGAGCGGAATGGTGAAGCCAGCACGCTGCATTTCCTCGGCAACGGTCACCATCTCGTCGAGCGAGGGTGTGATGAGGCCCGACAGACCGATAATGTCGGCATCATTGTCTTTGGCCGCCTTCAGGATGTCAGTCCACGGCACCATGACGCCAAGATCGATGACCTCATAGCCATTGCACTGGAGCACGACGCCGACGATGTTCTTGCCGATGTCATGCACATCGCCCTTCACGGTCGCCATGATGATGCGGCCCTTGGCCTTTGCCCCGGCTTCCTTTTCCGCCTCGATGAAGGGAATGAGGTGCGCGACTGCCTTTTTCATCACGCGCGCCGACTTGACGACCTGCGGCAGGAACATCTTGCCCGAGCCGAACAGATCGCCAACGACATTCATGCCGTCCATCAGCGGCCCTTCGATGACCTCGATGGGGCGCGCGGCCACCTGTCGCGCTTCTTCGGTGTCTTCGACGACATAGGTGTCGATGCCCTTCACCAGCGCATGTTCGAGCCGCTTGGACACGTCCCAGCCGCGCCATTCTTCGGCGGCCTTTTCCGCAGCCGCATCGGTGCCCTTGAAGCGTTCTGCAAGCGTGATCAGCCGCTCGGTCGCATCCTCGCGGCGGTTGAGGACGACATCTTCGCATGCATCGCGCAGTTCGGCATCAATCGTGTCATAGACGTCAAGCTGGCCGGCATTGACGATCCCCATGTCCATGCCTGCCGGAATGGCGTGGTAGAGAAACACGCTGTGCATTGCGCGACGCACCGGCTCATTGCCGCGGAAGCTGAAAGAGAGGTTGGAGAGCCCGCCCGAAATATGGACGTGCGGACAACGCGCCTTGATCTCGCGCGCAGCCTCGATGAAGTCGAGCCCATAATTATTATGCTCTTCAATGCCCGTCGCGACCGCGAAAACATTCGGGTCAAAAATAATATCCTCGGGCGGAAAACCAATTCCGATCAGCAACTTGTAGGCGCGTTCGCAAATTTCGACCTTGCGTTGCTTGGTGTCTGCCTGCCCCTTTTCGTCAAACGCCATGACGACGACCGCCGCGCCATAGGCAAGGC
>ENA-UOYA01005144-UOYA01005144.1-activated-sludge-metagenome-genome-assembly--contig:-NODE-5144-length-10518-cov-8.153207_pt1 | contig 10518 bp, 5 predicted proteins | sample MGYA00238163_ERZ764804 | MGnify/ENA primary metagenome ERZ764804 (study PRJEB28919, sample SAMN05720223) | activated sludge metagenome | isolation source: Anaerobic digester | place: Hong Kong...
TATTTGCATTTTGGGCGAAAATAGACTCTATTATCAGTATTGGCAATAGAATTATAAATACAATATTCTTCATTCTATTTTGATTGCGATTTTTTAAAATTCATATTCATAATGCTATATTTTATATGGATAGTAGTTTTAGATTATATTGAAAAGCTTTAGCTTTTGCAACATTTGATAATAACTGTTGATGCGATGAGTCTAGTGTGGTTAGATTTTGAGCTGTACTGCTCTTAATTAAAAATAGAATAAATATATAAATAAGTAATAAAGGGTAATAATTATGGAATATATTTATATATTTCTACTGCTAATCAAATTCGTATAATCTAAACAAATTTTCTAATTTGGCTTTATAAGAAATGCCTATCGGTATCTCATTATTACCAATAAATATTTTACTAGAGTTGAAACCAGTAATTTTTTCAAGATTCACAATATACGATTTATGGATTCTCATAAATTTAAAAGAATCTAAAATGGATTCTATTTTGGTTAGGCTATCATTTAGAATATGTGCACCAGAGTGATCCACTAATTTGGAATAGATTCCATAACCTTCAAAATATAAAATTTGATTGATGTCAAATTTTTGAAGCATCCTTCCTTTTTTCAAAAATAGACTGTTTGCATCCATTATCGTATTGATAATGCCTTTATTCATTATCGATCGATTTATTGCTAATAATAATCGTTGGTCATCAAATGGCTTTACTAAAAAATCCTTTGCAATACCTATATGATAACTCTCCACAGCAAGATCAGGTGCATTAGTAATGACAATTACAGGTGGAAGATTTGAATGTAATCGCAATAAATCAAAACCATTCAACCCGTCTTCGCTATTCAAATATATATCCAAAAATACGAGATCTACTTTTTTCTCACTTAATGTCAATAATGCTTCACCGTATGATTTGCAATGGTCAATTAATGATAAAAAAGGAAATTTACTCAATTGTGATTTAAAATACGCTACGAAGTCCAAATCATCCTCTACAATAATACAGTTAATAGTGTTCAATTTTCAATAATTTAATAGTTAGTAAAATAGTAAATAATTATATTCAAGTTTAATTTTAGTTATAAAACAGTAATTTGCAAATATATAAATTATTTCCTACTTTTTTATAAATTATTTAATATCAATACCTTGAGTAATTTTTTCAAAAGTTAATTCTGCATTACACATATTATTATTGAAATTCACAAGCTAAATCTCTAATTCGCATATCTATAATATTTTCATACTTAATAAGGCTTTATTTTTGCAACCATTATTCTCGAAACGATAATTCATAATACATATAATCATTCATACAACTTAAAGAAGTTGTATGAATATTTTTTATAAAATAGCGACTCTAATCATTGATTTTTTTTACTTCATCAATCACAAAGTTAAAGTTTATTATATTAATTTATGAATAAGAAATTTAAAGCTTACACATAATCCTCATTTTTTTTAATTACTATAATTATCAAGCTAAGATAGCTTGATGGCATCAATAATTTAATATTAAGCGAAAATTAAGATAAATGCTTCTGTGTGGCAATTATCTCTGAAATATAATTGATTATTTTAAAACTTATTAATATATGAAACATCAATTTATTTTTCGAACCATGCTCTTTTTCATGGTTCTGCTGGCAAACCTCAGTGCGTTTGCCCAAAACTCAATGGTGGGCGATGGCTTTGGCGGTCGAGCCGGCTATAGCCCTGTGAATTATAGTTCTACTGAACAAGGTGGCTTTAGTATATGTGGAGCCAATAATCAATTATATGGTTGGGGATATAATTTATATAATCAATTACCACCAGCGGCATCTGGGTATTATGACGCTTCAACTGTCGCAATTTCTAATATGACCAATGTACGACAGGCTAAAGGAGCGTTGTTTCATATGGCCATTAAAAAAGATGGCACAGGTTGGGTCTGGGGAAGTTATACTAACGGTCTAGACTTCCCAACACCCACCCAAGTAATAACGAATGCCTACTATGGTGATGCAGGCTATGTACATGCTGCCTTTGTAAAAACCGATGGTACTGTCTGGACAGTTGGGGCTAATGCTAATGGAGTTTATGGAGATGGTACTACCACAACTACTTGTTTGGGTCCTACCCCCTGTGCCGTACAAATGCCCGGCATTACAAATGCAAAACGGGTATCTTGTGGTAGAGATGGTTATACACTTATTTTATTAGCCGATGGTACGGTAAAACAAGTTGGTAAAATAAATAATTCATCATCATTTCCCATGCCCCCAAGTATTGATACAATTGTACCTGTTACGGTGCCGGGTTTAAGCAATATTGTTGATGTTAAAGCAGGTCCAAGAAATGCTCTTGCTCTAACAGCCAGCGGACAGGTATATAGTTGGGGATATAATTATTATACAGGTCTTGGGCTTAATAATAGTGGTAATTCCATGCCCACTTTACTTACCTTTCCTGCCGGAGCAAAACCTATAAAAGCTATAAGTAATGGTAAGGATTATGGTTTAGCATTGGATGAGGATGGAAAAGTATATGGTTGGGGAAATATCTATGGACCCGGTATTAACACTACTGCTCTCATTCTAACACCTACATTATCCACTACGGGTGTACAAGATATTATTGGTGGATATAGCCATAGTTATATTGTTAAAACAGATGGAACGATGTGGGCATCGGGTTATAAATATATATGGATGAATTTGACAGATGTTGCTAGAACCGTTTTTACTCAAATAACCCCCACAGGTTCACCCATGAACTTGTGTGCCCCAACTGCCTTCAATGGTATGCCCCCTTGCGTAGCAGGCACCACCGCCCCGGCCGTTACGCCTACTACTGCAACTAATACCTGCCCTGCCACTACGGTAAACTTAGCAAGTTTGGCAGTAAGCAGCACTACCCCAAGCGGTGCAAGCCTAATATGGAGTACGCACAAAACGCCTACTTCGGCAGCAGATACGCTCACAACTGCACAAAAAACAGCCGTCAGCACCGCAGGCACTTATTATGCCCTATATTATGATGCTACCAATGCTTGTTATAGCCCAGCCGATAGTGTAGTGCTTAGCATCTCTACATGTCTATCTGCCATCAATCCAGCAGCACAAACTGCCACCACAGGGCAAGCCAAGACAGGCAATGCTGCTACAGAGTTGGCTCCAACAGGAGGCGTAAGCCCATATATATATAGTGATGGTACAGGCGATGCGGCATGTGTAGCCCCAAGTGGAGCAACGGCACTTACAGGATTAACAGTAAACAGCAGTGGGTCGTATAGCTACACCGCCCCAACTACGGCAGGTACGTATTATTACTGTATCAAAGTGTGTGATAGTTCTACGCCAACTGCGGATTGTGTGGTGAAAACATATACCCTTACGGTATCTGTACCACCTTGTAATGTAAATGGCATCACCCCAACATTTATTAAGAATTAAAAAAAATGAAGAATATGAAATTACAATATACATCTCGAACCTTGTTCTTTTTCATGGTTCTGCTGGCAAACATCAATGCGTTTGCTCAAAAAATGGTAGGCGATGGCTTTGGCGGTCGTGCTGGCTATAGTCCCGTAAATATCAGTTGTGGCTATACAACCGCTGCTATTCTCTGTGCTGATAAAAAGTTATACACTTGGGCAGACGTAAATTATAGTAGAAATGATGGCACAAATTATGGTTTCTTAACAACACCAGGAGTAGTTTCAAATGTGAGCAATGTACGCCAATTTTCGTTAGGAGAACAGATGGGTACATATATTAAAGACGATGGCACAGGGTATGTATGGGGAAGACCTACCCCCTATAACGCAGCCTTAATTACAAACGCATATCATACTGCAAGTGGTACTCATACTGTTGCCTTTGTAAAAACCGATGGAACTGTTTGGGTAGGGGGTACGAATGCCGGTGCTTATGGAGATGGTACAGCAACCTCTACCTGTCCCATGACCAATGGCAATAGCTCTACCTATTGTTTGGTGCAGATGCCCGGTATTACAAATGCTAAACGTGTAGCAGTTTTAGATGGTACTTATGGTATTGTAGTAGCTGTTTTATTGGCAGACGGAACTGTTAAAAAGACTGGTACAGGTCCAATGCCTACCGCTTTACAAAGTACGTCGCCTATTGATGTGGGTTTGAGTAATATAGTAGATATTAAAGCAAATGGCTCAAATATTTATGCCTTAACTAGCTCAGGTCAGGTTTATGCTTGGGGAAATGGCTATGCAATGGGTACAGGTGTCGCAACACCTTCTACAACTACTTATAGCCCTACACTCATTACATTCCCATCAGGTGCAGCACCTATCAAAGCTATTTTGGGTAGTCCTTCTTTAGCTACTGGTGCCCTTGCTTTAGATGATAATGGTAACCTGTATTCATGGGGTACATCTGGTAACTTTAACTTAGGAGGAACCAGCAGTTCTTATGCCTCACCTAATTTAGTAACTACGGGTGTTCGTGATATGGCATTAAGTGTAGGCTTTATGTATATTTATAAAACTGACAATACGCTATGGGCATGTGGGAATAGTAATTACGCTGTGTTTATGGATAAGCAACCAGCAACTTTTACTTACTTCTATACCCCTATACAATTAAACCCATCTTCTGTTAGTTTATGTGCCATAAGTACTTATAACGGTATGCCGCCTTGTGTAGCAGGCACAACTGCCCCCTCAGTAACGCCAACTACGGCAACTAATAGCTGCCCAAGTACAACAGTTGATTTAACAAGTTTGGCAATCAGCAGCAGCACCCCAAGTGGTGCAAGCTTAATTTGGAGTACACATAAAACGCCTACTTCGGCAGCAGATACCCTCACAACAGCACAAAAAACAGTCGTCAGCACAGCAGGAACCTATTATGCCCTATATTTTGATGCTACCAATGCTTGTTATAGCCCAGCTGATAGCGTAATACTAACGATTACCTCTTGTATAGCTCCACTTTCAGCTAGCAATCCTGCGGCACAAACTGCCACTACTGGTCAATCCAAAACAGGCAATGCAGCAACGGAGTTAGCCCCATCAGGTGGTGTTAGTCCATATACTTATAGTAATGGATCAGGCGATGTGGCTTGTGTTGCCCCTAGTGGTGCAACGGCATTGACTGGATTAACTGTAAACAGCAATGGCACTTATAGTTACACTGCCCCAGCAACAGCAGGGACATACTATTACTGTATTAAAGTGTGCGATAGTGCTACGCCAACAGCAAGTTGTGTGGTAAAAACTTATACTCTTACAGTTACATTACCAGTAACAGTTACGAACAATTGTCCAACAACAACGGTGAATTTGATGACTGCAATTTCGGCAACAAATTTACCAAGTGGTGCTTCTGTTACTTGGCATAATGGCACACCAGCTACTGCTGCCAACCAAATTAGTAATCCTACTGCAGTTAGTACTCCTGGAACATATTATATGGCATATTATGATGGTTTAAACAATTGTTATAGTCTTACTTCTGATGGAGTTATCGTTACAATTACTACTTGTAGTCCAGATACTGACGGTGATGGCATTAATGACATTGTTGACTTAGACGACGATAACGATGGTATCCTCGACACAGTTGAAGATGCTCAATTGTCAGCTGATGTGGATGGCGATGGCATTCCTAACCGTTTGGATTTAGATTCTGATAACGATGGTATCAACGATGTCATTGAAGCTGGTGGAACTGATGCTGACAAAAATGGTATCGCTGATGGTACTGTAAATTCTTCAGGCGTTCCTTCTTCTGCCGGTGCTGGTCTTTCAGTTCCTGATACAGATGGCGATACTCGTCCTAATGCTTATGATTTAGATTCCGATAACGATGGTATTAATGACTTAATCGAAAGTGGCAACACCGCTTTAGTAGATGCAAATGGCGATGGTAAAGTGGATGGTACTGACCCTGATATGGACGGTATCTTAGGTGCTGCTGATGCAACTCCTTCTACTTTCGGCGATAGCAACGATCCTAATCCGGCTAATACCGATGGTACCGACAACCCTAACTACTTAGATCCTGATTCTGATAACGATGGTATTACCGATTTAGCGGAAAGTGGTATTACGAATGTAGCTACTATCGATGCAAATGGAGATGGAAAAATTGACAACCCAGCAGATGCTGATGGGGATGGTATCCCTCAAGTTGTCGATGGCGCTCCTACTGTGTTCGGTGATGCTAATAGCCCGGCTCTTCCTGATGCTAATGGAAATGGTATTCCTGACTATATTGATGCAAAAGACACTGACGGTGATGGCATTGCTGATGCTTCTGACTTAGATGATGATAACGATGGTATCCTCGACACTGTTGAAGATGCTCAATTGTCTGCTGATGTGGATGGCGATGGCATTCCTAACCGTTTGGATTTAGATTCTGATAACGATGGTATCAACGATGTCATTGAAGCTGGTGGAACTGATGCTGACAAAAATGGTATCGCTGATGGTACTGTAAATTCTTCAGGCGTTCCTTCTTCTGCCGGTGCTGGTCTTTCAGTTCCTGATACAGATGGCGATACTCGTCCTAATGCTTATGATTTAGATTCCGATAACGATGGTATTAATGACTTAATCGAAAGTGGCAACACCGCTTTAGTAGATGCAAATGGCGATGGTAAAGTGGATGGTACTGACCCTGATATGGACGGTATCTTAGGTGCTGCTGATGCAACTCCTTCTACTTTCGGCGATAGCAACGATCCTAATCCGGCTAATACCGATGGTACCGACAACCCTAACTACTTAGATCCTGATTCTGATAACGATGGTATTACCGATTTAGCGGAAAGTGGTATTACGAATGTAGCTACTATCGATGCAAATGGAGATGGAAAAATTGACAACCCAGCAGATGCTGATGGGGATGGTATCCCTCAAGTTGTCGATGGCGCTCCTACTGTGTTCGGTGATGCTAATAGCCCGGCTCTTCCTGATGCTAATGGAAATGGTATTCCTGACTATATTGATGCAAATACCATAAATGGTGTGAAAGTATCAGTTAAAGCAATTTTACAAGGTGCTTATTCCGCAACAACAGGATTGATGAGAGATGATTTGAGAACAAAATCTTTAATACCATTCAATCAACCCTATAATGGAACAGAATATTCTGATAATGCATATTCAGGAACAGAAATGACAACGAATGCTGTGTTATCAGTAACTGGAAATGATGCAATAGTAGATTGGGTTTTAGTTGAATTAAGAGATAAAACTATACCAAGTACAGTAATTGCTAAAAAAGCAGGTTTGATACAAAGAGATGGGGATGTTGTAGATGTAGATGGAGTAAGTCCACTAACTATATCAGTTGCTAATGATAACTATTATGTTGCAATTAAACATCGAAATCACTTAGGAGTAATGACTGCAAATGCAAAAGCACTAACAAGTACTAGTACAGCAATAGACTTTACATCTACAACTTTAGGTAATTACAAACTAACTACAGCTTTGGCAAGTGATTTTGCTCAAAAGTTATCGACTGATAATAAGAGAATGTTGTGGGCTGGAAATGTACAGAAAGAGAGTAACAACTCAAGAGTTATTTATCAAGGACCAAATAATGAAGTTTCACCAGTATATATTGATGTATTAACATCCCTTGCTAATACTGGTCTAAATGCTAACTTCATCTTAAATGGATATTTTAGATCTGATGTAACAATGGATGGAAGATCTATATATCAAGGACCTGGAAATGAGGTTGATACAATATATTTCGAAGTGTTAACCCATGTAGATAATATCTCAATTTTAGCAAATTATATAATCAATCAACAGATTCCATAAAATACAATGGAGATTGAAAAATACTATTTTGTATAAAGATCTGTGCGTCTAATTAAAAACCTTAATTGTAAAGAAGTATTATCAACTAAGTAATTATTTACTGAATTGATAAACTTCTTTGCTAAGGTTGATTTAAAAAATTAACAATTAAATTAATTAAAATCATGAAAAAGATAATAAAAGTTATTGGAATCAGTAGTGTTATCCTTTTTTCAAAAGCTATAAATGCTCAAGTAAAATATCAATTAACATTATTACCAGATAATAAAACTTATGTAGTTAGTTTGATCCCATCAAAGACATGGGAATTTCCTAAAAACTTGACAAGTACTGCTCAAGTAACGATAAAAGTGCCATCAGATAAACCTTTTACAGCGGCGGTTACGAATCTAATTCCTGGTGTAAAATGGGTGGATAATTCATATATAGAAAAACCAGAAAGCGATAAAAGTCATAATTATATTTCATTTGGGTTAACATCACTTGGAACCTCAAAAATTCCTTATGTAGCAAATGAAGAAGTTACTTTATTTAGCTTTAGGAATATAGAAGAAAATCCTTGTGTTGGGAAAATTTCAATAATTGATAATTTAAAAGATGCACTTAAAGGAGCTGATGCTGAGAAATTCAACATTGGAAATCAAATATCCGTAATGGCAGCAGAAGGAGATGTCTATGAAGGAAACCTTAATTCTGAAGTAGATTGTTCGGCTTATGTTAGTACAAATGAGTTATTAGATGATCTTAAAATAAGTGCATCTCCTATTCCATCGGAAGGATTAATAAATATAGAATGGACCAATAATGAATCTATAAATGCAGCTACTCAAATTAAAATAGAAAATATAGAAGGAAAAGTAATTGCAACAAGAAAAATAAATGCTGTACAAGGAAAGAATATAGAACATTTTGATTTTACAGCTGAGCCATCTGGTTGTTATTACTTCTCAATAAGTCAAAATAACAAATCATCAAAAAAATATAAGTTTTTATTAATAAAATAGAGCCATAACCGCTATGATCAAACTCATTTATTCTTCAAATATTAAAAAATTAAAAAAAATGAAAAAAATTAGTTTTGCAATAATGTCATTTATTGTATTTAATGTGTTACCTGCATTTTCTCAAGTGCAATATACTATTAGATGGGAAACTTCTCCTCAACCATGTTATGTAGTTTATATGAAATCAACTACAGCTTATAACACCCCTTTTTCACAAATACCAACTGCTCAAGCAACAGTTGTAGTACCTCATGGTACTGGCTCGAACAAATTTACTATATCAAATTTGTTGAGTTACGAAAGTTCTATGCAGTGGGTTCAAAATGCTAGAGTTGATGCTCCTTCAGAAAATCCAACAAAAGATTATATTACTTTTGGATTTCAAGGAGCGACTTCATTCAATATACCAGCTAATACAGAAATTAAGTTATTTAGTTTCAAAAATACTGGAACATGTTTGGGTTCATTCCAATTAATTGATAATCAGAACGATCCATTCAGTAATTTAACCCCTCCAGATTATGCAAACTCTGCAAATACTAATCCTGGAAATGCAATTACTGTTTTAGGTGCTGGAGGAGAAGCATACACTAGTAATTATGGAACTGGAGCAAATGCATGTTCAACTCCTTTATCCATAAATCCAAATGTGTCCCAATCAGTAACTTCAGGACAATCAAAATCTGGTAATGCAGCAACAGATTTAGCACCAACTGGAGGAACGGCACCATTAATTTACAGCAATGGTAATAATGACCCAGCTTGCATTGCACCATCTGGAGCAACTTTATTACCTACAAGCAGTAATTTTAGTATTAATGCAAGTACTGGAGCTTACTCATATACAGCTCCAACAGCTGCTGGAACATATTATTTTTGTATTAAAGTTTGTGATAGTTCATCACCAACACCTGTTTGCAGTGTATCTACCTATACAATAACAGTGACAACCGTACCATGTACGAATCCAAATTGTAGCACTGCTGTAAATGTACAGAAAAATTAAAACAGAATTGCAAACTATAATATGCTTAAATAATATTAACTGACTATGAGTGTCTAACAAATTAATTACATGAATTGGGATATTTTATTGATATAAAAATGATCAATAAAATATTTAGAACCTACTTATCATAAGTAATGACTAATAATAATGCTGGAAATTAATGTCAATTTTCATTTTTATGAGATTGATATTAAGGTGGCAATTTATTATCCATAACATTCGATTACGAAAAGTAATTCAAAGAATAAGAATGTAAACTATTTGTTAGATACTCAATTTAAATAATTTATAATGAAAAAAATTTCATTTATAAATCAAAACTTAACTTATTCATTTTGCATAATCGGTATTTTGTTCTTAATTTTTAGCAATAATATTTTTGCTCAAAATACTAATTATACCATTTGTTCTGGGGAGCATTATACATTAACAGCTCCATCAGGATATTCAAATTATCAATGGTATAATATTAACGGAACAGATACTATTGCAATAACAGGTTCGACAACAATCACTCTTAATATATCTGATATAGGTAAATATATTTGGAAGGCAACAGATAATAATAGCTGCCCAATACAGCTATGCAACCCAGTTAATATAATAGCTGGCAATTGTAATACACCTTGCCCAACTACCACCTATCCTATTTGCCCGAATGAAACTTATACCCTCACCGCTCCTACTGGTTTGTCCAATT
>ENA-UOYA01005145-UOYA01005145.1-activated-sludge-metagenome-genome-assembly--contig:-NODE-5145-length-10518-cov-6.373507_pt1 | contig 10518 bp, 6 predicted proteins | sample MGYA00238163_ERZ764804 | MGnify/ENA primary metagenome ERZ764804 (study PRJEB28919, sample SAMN05720223) | activated sludge metagenome | isolation source: Anaerobic digester | place: Hong Kong...
TTAATAATGCTTTTAACAGAGGAGTAATTATACGCTGGATTTACAATAGCAGCTCATCAAATAATTCACTTCCCGACTTAGATGTAAACATCCCCAAAATTGGTAGCCCCACAGGAATCAATTACGGAATTATGCACAATAAATTCATGGTAATTGACGGGAACTCAGCTGACATTAACGATCCGATTGTTTTAACCGGATCAACCAACTGGACAGATCAACAAATCAACAGCGACTATAATAATATGCTTATCGTACAAGACAAAAATCTTGCTTTGGCATATATAACCGAATTTAATGAAATGTGGGGAAGTGCAACACCTACGCCTAACTTAACGTTATCCAAATTCGGTCAATATAAAACCGATAACACCCCGCATCAATTTACAATCGATGGAAAGTTGGTAGAATTATATTTTAGTCCAAGTGATAACACTACACAAAAGCTAATTTCCAAAATCAATTCAGCAAACTCGTCAATTTATTTTGGCATTTATGCTTTCACAGACACAGATGTTTCAGATGCTTTAACTAATAAAATTCAAAACGAAGGAATATATGTAGCTGGAATTATGGATCAATTCAGTGTGAATTATACCCCCTACCCTAATTTAACTCCGGTGATGGGCAATAATTTAAAAGTCTTTAATCTGCCATATATCTATCACAATAAGATGATGTTGATTGATCCTTGTGATGTAAATTCTGATCCGATGATTTTTACTGGATCGCATAATTGGTCTGCCTCGGCAGATACAAAAAATGACGAAAATGTTTTAATCATACATGATGATACGATTTCAAATTTATACTACCAATCGATATATTCAGATTTTCAAATTTTGAATTTGACCATATCCTCATGCTCACAAGTAACCGGAATCGAACATGCCATTACTGGTAAAACCATTCTATTCCCAAATCCTGCTCACGACTATATCACTTTCACATTAAATACTCTTGATAAAGCTGAGATAATTATCTACGACAAAACAGGTAGAATAGTAAAACACCAAACAGGAAACATAGGAGAAAACACAATGGATATATCAGATTTAAGTCCCGGAATCTATTTTGTTTCGACAAATAAAAACGGGAATAAAGACAAATTAAAATTAATTGTTCAATAAACTATTGAACGATTTTCCCTGATATACTAAGCAAATTTACTTCTGCAATTTTAGCATCGAACCCTGCATTCAACAACGCTGTTAAAGCATCTTCTTTTGCATTTTGAGCCATCTTTAATTCGACAATTGTACTTTCTGATAAACGGAAGCGTTCAGCTGCAATAGTCAAATTTTCGTCAGCCAACATAACTCCTTCACGAGCATTATTCAACACTTGCTTCGCAGCTATGTATTGTTGCCAAGCATTATACAATGAAGACTGCACCAATAAAGTAGTTTGTTGCAAATTACTTGAAGCACTTTCAACCATTAACTTATAATTTCTCACTTGTCGCTGTTGATTCATTCCATTAAATAAATTCCATTTAAGAGTTAATCCTGCAACAGGTCCAGAGTTACGATTTACCAGAAATAAACCAGAAGATGATTCGCTATTCGTATAATTATATCCGGCATTTAAATCGACAACGGGAAGATAACCCGACTTTAATGCTTTCATTTCTTGTTCAATAACCTTACGATTCAAATCTGCTGCATAGATATCAGGATTATCCTTTTCAAAATCCTTTGAAAAAGAATTATAATCAGTTTCAACAACTGTTAACTCTAAACTATCAGAAACATCATAAGAAGAATCCTGCGGCGACAACATTAATATTGCATTCATTTTACTACGAGCTATTCGAACAGATGATTCAGCATTAAGTAATGTATTTGTACGCGCATTCAAATCCACTTTTGCTTGAAGCCACTCTGTCTTATCCGATTTACCCATAATTAACTTTTGATTGGCTAATTGCACACGTTCCTTATACAAAGGCAATGTCGAATTAATGTTTCTCACCAACTCTTTCGACATTACTAATTCAGCATAAGCATAAGAAACAGCAGAAACCGTTGATATAACTTGTTGTTTCACTCTAACCTCACCAGCATCACGTAGCAGCTGTAACTTTTTGTAATCAGCAAACATTTGAAATCCGTCAAAGATGGTCCAAGTTAATGAAGCAGATGCCGAATAATTCGTGTTACTTACACCAGATTTAGACAATACTCTTCCATCATTATATTCTTGTCGAATATCGCTCTCTCCTTTTGTGGCTGCTCCTTGTACATTTACAGAAGGAAGCATTCCTGCATTTCCTATTGTTGCATTATTTTGATCTATTTGCGCACTGTTTTTAGCAATAACAATACCCAGATTATTCTTCAATGCAAGATCAATTGCTGACTTCATTGAGAGTACACTCTGGGCACGAACAGAACCTGTTGATATAACTATTAACCCAACCAGGAATAATACATTCTTAGTTTTCATGAGTCTTATGATGTTTTGAAATAAATAAATACATAGCAGGAATAACAAACAAAGTAAGCGTAAGCGAAAATAATAGTCCGCCAATAATTACAATTCCCATTCCTGTTCTACTATGAGAAGCCGCGCCCAACGCCGCTGCAATAGGTAATGCCCCTAAGGCAGTGGCTAAACTTGTCATTAAAATTGGACGGAAGCGAGCAACAGCTGCATCAACAATAGCAATGCCTTTCTCAACTCCTTTCTCGCGTAACTGATTGGCAAATTCAACAATTAGAATTCCGTTTTTAGTTACCAAGCCAATGAGCATGATTATACCAATTTGACTAAAAATATTTAGCGTTTGGTTAAAATACCATAGGAAGAATAATGCTCCTGCAAGAGCCATCGGAACTGTTAACATAATTATTAAAGGATCCCTGAAACTTTCAAACTGAGCAGCTAATACAAGATAGACTAACAATAAAGCTAATAAGAATGCAAAACTCAAACTAGAACTACTATCGGCAAAGTCGCGAGAAGCCCCTGTCAAAGCTGTTGAAAATGTATCATTCAGTGTTTCTTTACTGATTTTATCCATTGCTGCAATTCCATCGCCTATTGTTTTGCCTGGAGCAAGTCCAGCAGAAACAGTTGCCGACATATATCGATTGTAATGATACAATTGAGGTGGACTACTCTCTTCCTCCATAGAAACTATATTATCAAGTTGAACCAATGCTCCAGTGCTGCTTTTAACATACAAAGACTTTAAATCAATAGGTTCATCGCGCGATTCACGATTAAACTGGCCAATTACTTGATATTGTTTACCCGCTCGTGTAAAATAAGCCATCCGTTGAGCACTAAATGCCAATTGGAGTGTTTGAGCAACGGCAGCAACCGACACACCTAACTCTTGCGCTTTATCACGATTCACCGTTAGATTTATCTCTGGTTTATTAAACTTCAAATTGACATCCACCACTTGAAAAGTTTTGTCTTTATTAGCCGCTTCAATAAATTTCGGCAATTTAGCTTTTAAACTTTCAAAATCCGGGGCTTGGATTACAAACTGAACAGGCAATCCTCCGAAACCTCCAGTAGAAATAGTTTGTTGCTCAATAACAAAAACCTTTGCATCGGGAAATGATTTCGCTTGTTTTGTTACGTATTGTGCAATATCGGATTGAGAACGTTTTCTTTCAGATGGATCACTTAAAACTAATCGAATGAATCCAGAATTCGCTGAACCTGTACCCGCAAATGAAGGAGAAGTAACTGTTAGACAAACACGTTTCTCAGGAATAGAATCCGCTACAAATTTTGTCATTTTATCAATGTAGTTATCAGTATATTCATAGGTCGAACCTTCCGGTGCAGTAACTACCATACGCATCCAACTACGATCTTCAAGAGGTGCCAACTCAGATTTCAAACTACCACCATAATACCAAATCATCACAATACACAATCCGATCATTAAAAAGGACCAACGCTTGTTATTCATGAATGAAGAAAGCAAATTTCGATAGCCACTGTTCAACGAATTGAAAAAAGGTTCAGTCGCCTCGTAAAAACGACTTTTCCGATCGTTCTTCCTAACCAAATATGCATTTAGCATAGGCGTTAACGTTAGCGATACAAAGGCTGAAATCAATACAGCACCTGCCAATACAACTCCAAACTCTTGGAATAGCTTTCCAACAAAGCCTTGCATAAAAATCACAGGCAAGAATACAACAGCTAATGTTATAGAAGTAGAAATTACAGCAAAGAAAATTTCTTCTGAACCTTTTCGAGCAGCCTCAATAGGCTTCATACCTGCTTCAATTTTCTTGAAAATATTCTCTGTAACAACAATTCCATCATCAACCACTAATCCCGTAGCTAGGACAATCGCTAATAATGTTAAAACATTAATGGAATAACCCATAATGTACATAACAAAAAATGCCCCAATCAAAGAAACAGGAATATCAATCAATGGACGAAATGCAATCACCCAATCACGGAAAAACAAGTAAATAATTATGACCACCAAAATAATGGCAATCAATAATGTTTCTTGTACTTCAAAAATTGATCGCTTGATAAATTTAGTATTATCGAGAGCAATATCTACTTTATAGTCCTTTGGTAATACTTTCTTTAATTCATCATATCGGCGATAAAATTCATTTGCGATATCAATGTAATTGGCACCGGGTTGAGGAACCAAAGCCAAACCGATCATTGGAACACCACTTTCCTTTAAAATAGTTTCTTCATTCTCTGCTCCTATTTGCGCATCACCAACATCTTTTAATTTTACTACAACACCGTTTGTCTCGGAAATAATCAAATTATTAAACTCTTCAGGAGTTTTTAGTCTCCCAACAGTTTTAACTGTTAGTTCTGTTTCATTACCGGCAATTTTCCCTGATGGCAATTCAATATTTTCACGATCTAATGCATTTTTTATATCAATCGGAGTTACATGGTAAGCCGCCATCTTAGCTGGATCCATCCAGATACGCATAGCATATCTTTTTTGTCCCCAAATTTGAATGGTACTAACTCCAGGTATCGTTTGAAGTCTCTCCGCTATTACATTTTCGGCATAATCACTTACATCCAAATGACTTCTTGTATTACTTTGCAAGGTCATTGAAATGATAGCGTCAGAATTCGCATCCGATTTTGTCACTACTGGTAATCCTTCAATATCTTGAGGAAGTGTTTTAGCAGCTTGCGAAACTTTATCACGCACATCATTGGCAGCGGCTTCCATATCAACACCTAATTCAAACTCCACTGTAATAACACTCGAACCTTGGTTACTACTCGATGAAATTGAACGAATTCCGGCAATTCCATTAATCGCCTTTTCAAGCGGCTCTGAAATTTGCGACTCAATTACGTCAGCATTAGCACCACTATAATTCGTTCGAACCGTAATAACAGGCGGGTCGATTGAAGGATATTCACGGACACCTAAATACTTATAGCCTATTAATCCGAAGAGGATAATAAGCAAGTTCATCACTATCGTGAGAACTGGACGTTTAATACTTAAACTTGATAAACTCATATCGAAAAATTATTGAACAGATGTAAATTTCAATGGCATACCATCGCGTACTCCCATTACTCCAACAGTAACAATAGTATCACCGGGATTAATCCCTTCAACCACTTGAATAGTTGTATCATTTCGGACACCTAGCTTAACTTTAGTCGCTGTAGCCACTCCATCATGAGAAACAAAAACTTGTTGACCTTTTAATATTGGAACGATTGCGATAGATGGCAACATCATTGCATCTTTAGTAGTAGCTAATTTGATAGTAACTTTAACAAATACACCCGGCTTCAATGCAGCATTTGAATTGTCTGCTAAAGCTCGAATCATTAAAGTACGAGTATTTACATCTACAGCCGACTCAGTCGCAAGAACATCGGCAGAAAATGGCTTTTCATTTCCATCAATAAAAAAGTTAATCTTTGAACCTTTTGCTATTTGAGATGAATATTTCTCAGGAACAGTAAAATCAATTTTCACTTTGTTTAGTTGTTGAATAGATGCAATTGTTTGCTGAGGAGAAATATAGGCACCCACGCTAATGTTTTTAAGTCCAATTACTCCATTGAAAGGAGCTATCAAGGAAGTTCTTCTTATTTGAACATTTAAAACATCTGCATCTGCTTGCAATGATTCTAGTTCGTTTGCTGATGCATCCAATTCTTCCTTACTTACTCCCTGAATCTTAAACAATTTCTCGTATCGATCCTTCTTATCTCTTACTAAAACAATTTGAGACTGAACTTTTCGCAATTGAGCTTTTAGATCAGCGTCTTCCATTTTCAATAAAAGTTCTCCTTCTTTTACTTGCTGTCCATCTTTAAAATATACAGCAATAACTTTTCCTGAAATCTCCGAACGAACATCAACGGCTTCATTTGCGACAACTGTTCCTGTCACATATAAATCATTATCAACAATTGAAGTTTTCGTTATAAATCCTTCCACATTTGCTACGGGTTTTCCGCCGGCTCCAGGTTTACCCGGACCACCCGGAGCATCTTCTTTCAACGCCGGGAAAAACATAGCTTTAAGGGCAAACAAGGCCACAGCAAGAACAATGACTATAAATAGCGGTTTGTAATTCTTCATTTCTTTTTATTTTTTCGAAGGGATTTAACTTCAATAATAATATCATCTGCATGATGGTGACTCAAATTTTCATTCAACTTTTCAAGAACGTCGAAGAACATTTTGGTTTCAGCAGCACTTACTCCGGCAAATGCCTTTTTATTTTGATTGCAGACTATCTGTTTTATTTCTGGCAGAACTTTCTTTGATTTTGACGTAAGTGATACCAAATACTCACGACGATTTTCAGGATTCAATTCTTTCTCAACCATACCCTCTTCCATCAAATAATCCATCATTCGAACCATTGCCGTCTTATCGAACCCTAATTCGTCCGCAATATATTGCTGATTAAGTGAACGTTGTTCTTTGTCAAGCAACATCAAAACCGAAAAATATCGGTCAATAGGCATCCCCTCCAATTCATTGTAGAGTGAAGACACGTATTTTTTCGTTATCAACGTAAAAATAGTACCTAACGGAAACTTATTAATGCAAATCGAACTCATTATTTAATAACAGTTGACAATTACAACTGTTTGCAAAGTTGACAAATAAAAATGGATTTCCTTTAAAATTCTTTCTCTTCTGTCAAAAATACCAAAATATTTGACATTAGTACAAGTAAAGGATTTTCAAATTTAGATGTTTTAATTCGATGAATCGACTATTTTTGAGGTTTAATTAAAAAATCATGAACTTTCGAAAATTAAGGATTTTCATCCTTTCGTCATTTATATTGTTTGCATACACAGCCACCGCTCAAAATAGTGCAGAAATATTACAGCAAATTTTAAAATTAAAAGAAACCGGTTCTGTCCTTTACCTTGCAGCTCACCCCGATGATGAAAACACTAATTTAATCGCTTATTTGTCGAATGAACGTCGTTATCGCACAGGATATTTAGCTTTAACAAGAGGAGATGGTGGTCAAAATCTTATTGGAAGTGAATTAGGCGTCAATCTCGGATTAATCAGAACTGAGGAATTGATGGCTGCAAGGCGAATTGATGGTGGAGAACAATTCTTCTCTCGCGCTTTCGATTTTGGATTCTCGAAAAACCCAAAAGAGACTTTTACAATTTGGAATAAGGATTCTCTACTTAAAGATGTTGTAAAATGCATACGACAATACAAACCGGATATTATTATCTGCCGATTTCCTGAAGATAGTCGAGCAGGACACGGACATCATTCTGCTAGTGCGATTTTAGCTTCTGAAGCATTCGATATTGCAGGAAATCCTAGTGTTTATCCTGATCAAGTAGCTGAATTTGGGACATGGCAACCTAAACGACTATTCTGGAACATTTTTAATTTTGGTGAGAACAATACTGAACTCACGCCCGATCTTTTGCAAATTGATGTAGGCGGATATAATGCTTTGTTAGGAAAATCGTATGGAGAAATAGCTGCGCTAAGTAGATCACAACATAAATGTCAAGGCTTTGGCTCGGCAGCTGAAAGAGGATTAAAAAAAGAGTATTTTAAATTAGTTAAAGGTGATAGTGCGCAAAAAGATATAATGGATGGCGTTGAACCGATTTGGTCCCAATATAAAAAATCTATTGAGATTGATAACCATTTCAAAAATATTATATCAAATTTTAAGGCTGAAAACCCTTCTAATTCAACATCGGATTTGATAAAGCTTCGAACAAAAATTTCTTCTTTACCTAATAGCAATTTCAAAACAAGAAAATTAAAAGATCTTGATCAAATCATTTTATCATCTATCGGATTTTTTGCTTCATACACTTGCTCTACTCCAATAACATCTCAAGGAGACAGCATTGATTCAAAATTGCAAATACTTGTCCGCAGTAATATCCCAACAACAATTGAAGGAATTAGCAAAAACCTAGCGGATAGTTTAAACGGAACTAGTCCTTCGGGAAATACACTAAAAACAATCTCTTTTAAATCGGTTATTTCTAATTCATCGTCTCAACCTTATTGGTTAAACAAAGAACATAGCAGAGGGATGTTTAATATCGAAAACCTTTCGCAAATTGGTAAACCAAGAAATGATGTTGCTAATTCAATCTCCTTTCAACTCAAAATAAATTCAAGTTTATCAATTCCAGTAACAATTCCTCTTCTATACAATCATACCGATCCTGTAAAAGGCGAATTGAACGATCCAATAGCTGTTGGACCTAAAGTAACAATTAAGTTCAACAACAATCAGCTATATTTTACTACAGAAAACAAAAAGAAAATTTCAATAACATATCAATTTCATGGTAATTGTAAGTCATCATATATTATCTCGAATTCAGTTTCAGGAAAAGGATGGAATATAAAATGCAATGAAACGTCATTAGAGTTTTCAAAAAACGGTGAAGAGAAGACAATTGAGTACGAAATAGAAAAACTTGCAAATGCTCAGACTGAGGCTCTCTCATTTTTTATTGCCAATGAGCAATCAGAAAAAGAAGAGTTACGTTCATTAAAAGAAATTCATTACGACCATATTCCGTCTATAGTTTGGTTCCCGCAAGTTTCTATCACCTTAAAATCTATCGACATCAAATTCAAACCAGGTAAAATCGCCTATATCAAAGGTGCAGGTGACGCTATTGCAGAATCGCTTCGATCTATTGGATTTAATCTTGAAGAGTTTACGGCATCTCAATTAGAAGGAAAGGATTTATCAATTTATTCCGCAATAATTACCGGCATCAGAGCCTATAATGTAGATAGTCGATTATCTATTTTGCAACCGCAATTATTGAACTATGTTAGCAACGGAGGGCGACTAATTATTCAGTATAATACTCCTTCCAATACATTACCTCAGAATATTGGTCCATACCCATTAACCGTTGGAAAAGGAAGAGTAACTGAAGAAGATGCTATTGTAACTATAAACGATTCTACTTTATCAATCCTCAATTCTCCTAACAAAATTACAAATACCGATTTTAACAACTGGGTTCAAGAAAGAGGAATTTATTTTGCAGAAACATCTAATGAAAATTACTTCCAGCCTTTTAGCATGAGTGATAAAGGAGAAAAGAGTCTTCAAGGTAGTCTGCTCTATTGCAAGTATGGGAAAGGCACTTACATCTACACCGGACTATCGTTCTTCAGAGAAATTCCTGCAGGTGTGGATGGAGCAACTCGCTTATTTGTAAATCTAATTTCAGAATAAAGTGGTATATGTCTAAAACATATCATTCTCCATTTAATATTGCTGTATTAGCCGCAGGTCTTGGCTTTTTTATCGATGCATTCGATTTGTTTTTGTTTAATGTTTATCGAATTCCATCGCTAAAAGAATTAGGATTAAGCGGTAATGATTTACGATTAGCTGGTGAGAAATTATTAGCTATTCAGATGGCTGGAATGATGATTGGAGGAATTCTATCAGGAATAATTGCAGATAAAAAAGGACGAGTTACAGCATTGTTTGGATCAATTGTTCTGTACTCTTTATGCAATATTGCCAATGGATTTGTCCACGATGTAAATACATATGCAGTTATTAGATTCTTTGCAGGCGTAGGATTAGCGGGGGAATTAGGCGCAGGAATAACATTAGTTGGAGAAAGTATGTCGCCTGAAAAACGAGGATATGGAACAATTTTAGTTGCAACTTTAGCAATGGGATAACCCGTTGCCTTTGAAGCAAGCGCAGATGAACGGGAAACCCTCGGATTAACTTCAATTACCGCATATTGCATGCTGTTAGGCTCCAGAGCAAACTGAACGTTACAGCCGCCTTCGATTTCCAGAGCATTAATTATATTCAAAGCAGCCGAACGCATCATCTGATATTCAACGTTTGTCAAAGTCTGAACAGGTGCCACAACAATGGAATCGCCCGTATGCACTCCGACCGGGTCAAAATTTTCCATACAGCATATTGTAATTGCGTTTCCTTTAGAGTCACGCATTACCTCAAACTCTATTTCCTTCCAGCCGGCAATCCACTTTTCTATAAGCACCTGATG
>ENA-UOYA01005146-UOYA01005146.1-activated-sludge-metagenome-genome-assembly--contig:-NODE-5146-length-10517-cov-4.855477_pt1 | contig 10517 bp, 10 predicted proteins | sample MGYA00238163_ERZ764804 | MGnify/ENA primary metagenome ERZ764804 (study PRJEB28919, sample SAMN05720223) | activated sludge metagenome | isolation source: Anaerobic digester | place: Hong Kong...
CTTTAAATAGACATATATAAGATAACCAAAATGTGCCCCATGTAAGGCAGGAAAAAAATCCTGCACCCAGAATGGCTTTTGGGCTTTTTATCATACTGATAGCCTCGCGTATGTTTTCGGTAACTCGTGTTATAAAACGAACAATTCTTTCGCCAAGTATCTTTTCACTAATTTTTATCAACTGAAGAAATCGTCGAGAATACAGATAAAAGAAAATACAGAACAAAATAATTAGAAAAATCAAGACTAAAGTTAGGAACGCTGCTTTGGGAATTAAATCAGCAGGAATATTAATGTTAAGAATTTCAGGAGGGAGGACAATGTCTTTTTGTGGATGAAAACCAATAAGGGCAAAGGTCAAAATTACTATCAGTCCAATCAAATCAAAAGTTCGGTCCAATACGACATAGGTAAGGCTCTTTGACAATGGGATTTGTGTCAGTTTTGTAAGCATTCCGGCTCGGACTGCCTCTCCAATCCTTCCAGGGAACAAGAAATTCGCCAGGAAACCGATTTGTGTAGAGGTAAATAAATGCTTAAAAGATACTTTTTCGTTGCTGTTTACAATAAAGTGCCATCGAATCACTCGGGTAACAAAACCTATAAGAATTGTCAGGATACATAATAAAAGTCCCCAGAGGTTACACTTCTTGATGGCAATCCATAACTCAGAAAAATTGGTGTTTCTAAAAACAAGCCAGAGCAAAAAAATGCCAATACCTGTAGCAATCAGAAAACGGAATATTTTACGCATATTTTAATTTATTTTCATTAATAAAATTTTAGATATTATAGTTAATGTAAGTTGTATCGTTTAATCCATGTCATTCCTTGTGTTCGAAGCCGTCTGTAAGGTTCCATTCGTTGTGCTACATCATAAGTTTCGCGGACCCAGCTAATCGTTTCTGTAGACGGGACTTTCTTTCCTTCCGATAAGATTTCTTCCTTTGCAGTTTTGAAACCACGGTACATCTCTGTCATACATTTTAAACATAGTTCACGATTAGGAAGAGATGGCCTTTCTTTACACATGGAACAGATACGGAATCGTAATTTTTCTTCTACATTGGCTTCCTGTGGTTGAGAAATCTGAACTTCATTTTCGTTCGAGAGAATCTGTTCTTCTGTTTGTGGCGGTGTATATTCTTCAACAGAAATATGCTTCTTCCCCTTTTTCTCTTCCTCAATGCAATGAGAACATAGATTGTGCCCTTCTTTTTTGGGTATCAATCTACCACACTTTTCACATCGGGTTAGATTAGAATCTTCAAATTGCACTTTTGATTTCCTCAATCACTCTTTTTACATTTTCTTCTAATGTGGTTATGTCATCATTATTGTAAATTATCCAATTGGCAAAAATCTTTTTTTCTTCTGGGTCTCTTTGAGAATGTATTCGGGATAAGGCTTCATCATAAGAGAGATTTCGGGAATTCATCAGCCTCTGAATTCTTAATTTTTCGGAACAGGTAACAAGTATTAGACCATTTAACCAGGGAGGTATATCATTCTCATTTTCTCCTATAATCGCTGATTCCACTATAACAACATTATAACCTTCCTCCTCTGCTTTCTGAACCCTATTTATTATTTCGGCAATTACGAGCGGATGTATAAGTTCATTAATAAGTTGCCTTTTTTCAGTATTTGAAAATACGATTTCACCTAATTTTTTTCGGTCAATTTGCCCGCATGTAAGAATCTTTATGCCAAACATATCAATAATCTTTTCTTTTACTTTTTCTTTTAACAGGACCTCATGCCCTATCTCATCTGAGTTTATTACATAAAATCCATGTTTTTTAAGAATATTTGCCACCTCTGTTTTACCACTGGCTATGCCACCTGTTAGTCCAATAATTTTCATAATAAACACCTTTTTATAGAATATCATAAATTACTTTTAATTGGTGATTTAATATACACAAAAGATTAAATACAGGTATAATAAAATAAATCAAGATGCAAAGGATTTTTTTGTGATAAATTTATCTGCTTTATTTTCTTATGAAGCCCTTCCTCTTGTTCAAGCGATTCAAAAGCACTCTGCTATTCATTTTGAATGGCTAACTCTGCCTATTTTACAGGAGCGATTTATTCGTGGCGAAATAGATGGAATTTTATGTCCCCCTTTGATGGTAGCCCAGTTTTCGGAAACTCTTATTGTCCCTGGCGTAGGAATCGCTTCTACGGGGAATATTCCATCGCCTATCTTATACTCAAACAAAACTTGTAACGAAATAAAAACTGTGGCTGTGAGTAAAGATTCTGAGCACTGGAACGACTGGCTAAATCTTGTGCTTCAACTTCTAAGTCCCAATACTATAGAATTACGAGTGAGTGAAGAAGACGGGGAAGATGAAGATGCTTATTTAACCAACCTTATTGAAGCAAAGCAAAAAGAGAAATATGTGTATGAATACAATTTAGGAGAATTATGGAAGAAGGTCAGTGCCTATCCTATGGTTTGTTGGGTATGGTTATGTCGAGGTGATTCCGATTATAAACAGATAAGAAGTATACTGGGATATACCTGGGAAAATGCGAAAGAGAACCTATCAAGATTTCAAGAAGGGCTATTTGATGATGTTGAAGAACCATTAAAAGGAAAAATTAAGCAAATAAATGGTTTAGGAGATATATATTACAACCTTGCTTCATTAGAATTTGAAGGATTTTACTGGCTAGTCGAACAAGCCAAAAACCGTGGAATTGTAAGTAAAGATTTAGATGTTCGTCTTTGTTAATATTGATGTCCGTCAAAAAATATAGACACTACAATTTCCCTGTAAACGAGATATAGAACTGTCCCAAAAATCATTTTTATTTTTTTGTATGTCAAGTTACGGTTGTTTTTCTAACCGCAAAAAGTGCAAAAGAAATGTCGTGTCTGCAAGGGAAAAATAGATATTCAGAGAAACGAAAAAAGTAAATTACATAGATATTTCCATTACTGCTATTTCTTAATCTATGTTTACATTTCTTGTTCGGAAGGGTTATCGAGGGGGAGCATCATTACGACAGCATTTTCACGGGTTTTTGCATAATAACCGAATCGGATACCAATAGATTGAAAACCCATCTTTTCATAAAGACGACGGGCAGGATAGTTCATTTCACGGACTTCCAATACAATTTTTTGTGCATGTTCTTTTCGCACCTGTTCAAAAATAAAGTTCATAAACAGAGTTCCGAACCCTTTTCTTCTATACTCTGGGGCTACTGTAAATTTTGTGATGTGTGCCTCTTCACCACCTATCCAATATCCTGCGTAACCCATCAGTTCCTCATTTATAAAAAATACAAAAAAATTTCCCGTCTTGTTATTTATTTCAGGCAAAAATAGTTCTTTTGACCAGGCATCTGGATAGGATGCAAGTTCTAACGCATGAACACGGTCAATGTGCTCTCTTCGTAGTAGAAAGACTTTTATCTGGGTATTTTGTGGACCGATAATTATTTCAAAGGGCTCTGACATTTTCTCTTTCTTTCTTCAGGTTGAGACAATCGAAGATATATTGGAAGAATATCATCTATTTCTTTTTTATAACCCTGTTCCCAGAGATGCAATGCTTCAATTCCAACAGAAGAAGCGCGAGGATGACTCCACCACGATTCTCCTAAAATAACATGAGGAAAAGTTTCCATGATGAATTGCTGATATAGTAGTGCCCCTTCGCCAAAAACTATGATAGGTAAATTTTCTGCATATTGTTTTAATAGAGATAAAAAGTCTTGTATACCCCCTAAAAAATTTTCATGAAGAGTTTCTCGTTTCTTATTCTGGAATCGGTAAATACCGGCATATACTTCTTTCATCCGTGCATCTAATATAGGACATACAATAGCATTATCGAAAGGGGCTAATCCTGTCATGGCATCCAGAGTAGAAACGCCGATAAGAGGCAAATCTTTTGCAAGGGCAAGCCCTTTCCATGTTGCAAGACCAACTCGCAAACCTGTAAAAGAACCCGGTCCTAATGAAATGGCTAATAAATTTATATCATCCATAGAGAGTCGGACTTCATCAAGGAGAATATTAATTAATGGTACCAGTCGTTCGGAATGTCTCTTCCCTGCGTTAATGGAGACCTCTGCCAATAGTTTCCTGTCTTGTAATATGGCAATTGTAATTATATCTGTGCTTGTATCAGTAGACAGTAAAAACATAATAAAAAGAAAACCCCACTATTAGAAAATGATTTGTTCTTTAACTTTTTACTCGTAAAGATTATTGTTCAGCGGAAGCGGAACTTGAGTTTCTAATATTATTTGACAGGTCCGCTAACATCTTTTTGAGTTCTTTGCCTGCCTTGAATGTTACGGCATAGCGATAGGGAACATTCACAACTACGCCTGTTTTGGGGTTTCTTCCCTTTCTGGGGGCACGCTTTTTTACTTCAAAAACGCCAAAATTCCGAATTTCCCATCGCTTGCCTTCTCCAAGTTTCTTTGACACGATTTCCAATGCTTTTTCGATAGTTTTGGCTACATCATTTTGTGTGAATCCCAACTCTTCAGAAATTTGGTTCACAAGGTCTCTCTTTGTCAGAGTGTTAGATTGAAGTTCATTTTCGGGTTCCATAGTCCGAACTCCTCTTACAGGGTTGTTTTATCATAAATTGTTTTGTAAAATGTATTTAATCATTATCTATAGTGTCTATGCAAATTTTATAGATAGTTATTACAATTATTTATTTTTTATTTATTAAAGTTTAAATAGGAGAGTTTAAGGTGACAAAGAAAAAAATTGTTTTTTTTGTGTTGCTTATTTTTGCAGTAGGTGTGCTAATAGGTGCTAACTTTTATACCTGGCTCAACAAAATCCTTGCAAACCCTGTCCCGATAGGTGAAATTACAAAAGCACCTGAAGGAGAAGGTTGGATTGATTTGCTCGCACCCGAAAAAAGAAGTCTCTGGAAAAATGTTACAGACAAAAAAGATATTTTTGAAATTCAAGAAGATGGGATACTTCATATTTTTGGGAGGACACTATATCCTTTGCGTTATGTGGGTTTTTTCCAGCAGACTTTTTCCGACTTTCAACTTCATCTTGAATTTAAACTTACACGGAGAGCCAATAGTGGCGTATTTCTCCGAGCCCAATGGAACGACCCCATAAATCGAGGGTTTGAAGTGCAGGTTTTAGAAGACTATGGCAAATTCCCAAATAAAAACAGTTGTGGAGCCATCTATGATATAACAACGCCTATGTATAATATGTCTTTCCCTGCGGGACAATGGAATTCTTATGATATTACTGTTCAAGGAACAGAAGTAAAAGTGGAAATGAATGGCTGGCTAATTATTCATACCTATCTGGATAAGATGACAACGCCGCTGGGCAAGTTTTCAGTGGCTTATGCCTCAATGTCAAAAGAAGGTTATTTATTATTACAGGACCACGGAGGAGAAGTCTGGTATAGAAATATTCGTGTCAAACTATTAAATTAATTTCTTGAAAAAATACAAAGAATCTGCTAATATGAAAAAAGATAAACTTTTATCTTTTTTATAAATTTTAATCATTAGTATTAAATACTTTTTGATGAGGATGAAGGTATTATGAGGAAAGGGTTTACGCTTATTGAATTGCTGGTAGTGATTGCCATTATTGGTATTCTTGCAGCAATATTATTACCCGCATTAGCACGCGCACGTGAGGCAGCAAGAAGGTCAAGTTGCCAGAATAACCTTAAACAGATGGGGCTTATCTTTAATATGTATGCCAATGAATCAAAAGGGGAGATGTTTCCCCCAATAAAGTTATATGATTGTAATGGCAATGTTGCTCGAGATGCTTCTTTTGATGGTACTATGCTTTATCCAGAATATTTGACAGATGTAAATATTCTTGTTTGCCCATCTGACGCAGATGCTGAGGAAGTGCGAAAGGCATTTCATAAAGATAGTAATCTTGACCAACCGGTTGAAGCATGCAGATTAGCGAGAGGTAGTTATTACTATTTTGGTTGGGCTTTTCTTCCAGAGATAGTCATATTACCAGGAGTTACACCACCAACCGACCCATCTCAAGTTGACCTTTCTGACCCTATGATAGCTGCCCTTCAATATGTCAAACCAGAAGTTGTTATGGCAGTATATAAAATTTATTTTGATTCTGGCGCTAGCAATGAAGAAAGAATAAAAGCAAAATTGCAAGATTTAGGCCCAGTCCCACGGTTGAGAATGGGGATTGAACGGTTTTTGATAACGGATATTAACAATCCTGGTGCTTCAGCCAAAGCCTCAAGTGTAATCCCCGTTATGTGGGATGAAATTGCTGTTTATGGGTCAGCAACCACATTCAATCATGTCCCAGGTGGTGGAAACTGTCTCTATATGGATGGGCATGTAGAGTTTTTACGCTGGCCAAGTAAATTTCCAGCAGATATAACCGGTATGCTTTTAACAAATTTGTTCTAAACATAATTTATAATTTAGGCTAAAAGAAAAATTATCTTCTGATTAAAAGAAAGGGGTATTTTTATGCTTGATTTTTTAAAAGAAAAGGATGTCCGTTCTCGTTTTCTTATGTTGCCAGTTCGTGTGGTCTGGAAAAGCAATTCCCTACAGAATGTTAATTTAGAAGAATTGCTTTCAAATCCACAAAAATCCTTTTCAATTAAATTTGATGCTGATAAACCGCCAGCATTTGTCCTGGATTTTGGACGCGAAATTCATGGTGGGATTCAATTAAGTCAAGGAATGGTCAAAGATAAATCACCACTGCCCTTGAAAATTACTTTTGGCGAATCTGTTGTAGAAGCGATGGGAAATCCAGACCAGGACCATGCCGTCCATGATAGCACAACCCTTCTACCGTGGTATGGAAGTAATGAAGTAGGGACAACAGGCTTTCGATTTGTAAAAATTGAGATGGTTAAACCTAAAACGGAATGGTTATGCACAGGAATTAAGGCAATTGTATTAATTCAAGATTTGGAATATCTGGGAAATTTTAATTCAAATGATGAGTTCTTAAACCAAATTTGGAAAACGGGGGCATATACGGTCCATTTATGTTTGCAAGATTACCTCTGGGACGGGATTAAAAGAGACCGCCTTGTCTGGATTGGTGATATGCATGTGGAAACGGTGGTATTGAGTCACATATTTGGTTATACTCCAACAATTGAAAAGAGTTTAGACTTTGTACGAGATAATACGCCCCTGCCGGGCTGGATGAATGGCATAAGTTCCTATTCTCTATGGTGGATTATTATTCAGGAATACTGGTTCTTTATGTTTTCGAAAAAGAATTATCTTCAGCAACAAAAGGAATACTTAAAAGGTTTAACCCAACAAATTATTCGATGTGTTGATACAAATGGAAAAGAAATTTTACCTGAAACGAGGTTTTTAGATTGGAGCACTGCTGAAAATAAAGATGCAATTCATTCGGGTTTACAAGCCCTTCTCTACTGGGCTTTGTCTTGTGCAGAAAATTTGCTACGAGAAATAAATGAACCTGATTTAGCGAGCCAATGTTCAAAAGCCAGAATACAGATGAAAAACTATCAGCCACCCAAACATCAAATAAAGCAGTCCCGTGCTCTGGGGGTTATTGCTGGGCTGGAAGACCCAATGAGGGTAAACGAAGAATGTTTTAAGATAGACCCATTATCAGGGCTGTCTACTTTTTACGGTTTCTATGTCCTACAAGCCCGGGCTAAGGCAGGAGACCTGTCAGGTAGTTTGGATTTAATTAAAAATTATTGGGGTCCTATGTTAAAGATGGGTGCCACAACTTTTTGGGAACATTTTGATGTCCATTGGTTAGAGGAAAATCCTGTCCCTATTGATGAAGTTGTTCCCGAAGGCAAGAAAAGTATTCATAGAGATTTTGGAGAACATTGTTATGTAGGATTGAGGCACAGCCTTTGTCATGGTTGGGCTTCCGGTCCGACAGCATGGCTGATACAACATGTTCTCGGAATTCAGTCCGTTGCCCCATCATGGAAAAAAGTAAAAATTACGCCGTATTTGGGTGATACATTGAACTTTGCAGAGGGAACAGTGCCAACGCCCTTTGGAATTATCTCTGTGCAACATGAAAAAGATAAGGAGGGCAAGATAAGAACGCAATTCAAAGCACCCAAAGAAGTAGAAGTTATTCTTGCAAGCCAAAAGTAGAGAGGGAAAACATAACAAATGGTTCAAGATTTTATTAATACTACATTTCTCGCAATTATTGAAGGGATTACAGAATTTTTGCCAATTAGTAGCACGGGGCATCTGATTATTGCAGAACAATGGCTTTCCTTGCAGAAAGATAAGGCTTTCCAGGATACTTTTTTAGTAGTTATTCAATTCCCCGCAATATTGGCAGTGCTGTTATATTTTTATAAAACCCTGCTACCACCCCTTGGAAATCAAAGTGAATTGAAGAAGTGGTTTTTGCTCTGGTTTAAGATATGTGTTGCCTTTATCCCCGCAGCAATTTTTGGATTTCTATTTGACGATTTGATTGAACATTACCTTTTCAATCCTACTACCGTGCTTATCTCTCTTATTGTGGGAGGAATTATTTTAATCTGGATTGAGCGACTAAAAATCGGGGGTAGAGGTTTTTCTAATGTGTCAGAAGTAACAATATTCTTTTGTCTTGCTGTGGGTATTTTCCAATGTGTGGCGATGATTCCCGGTGTTTCAAGGTCAGCGGCAACTATTATTGGTGCAATGCTATTAGGTGCTACAAGGAGTATTTCGGTGGAATTTTCCTTTTACTTAGCTATTCCTACCCTGACGGGAGCCGCAGGATTAAAACTAATGAAGAATGGTTTAGATTTTACTATGGGTGAATGGGTCTTGTTGATGTGGGGGTCTATAATTTCGTTTTTCGTAGCGTATCTGGTTATTGCGTTTTTCTTAAAGTATATACAGACCCACGATTTTAAGATATTTGGAATTTATCGTATCTGTCTTGGAATTTTAATAGTTATTATCTACTACCTAATATAAACGCCTTCCTCTAATATTAACAAAGGAAGGCGTTATTATTTCCTAATACAAATAATTCTTTTATTCAAGTGAACTGTATAATTTTTGTATTTGTGATTTTGGTTCTGAAGATAATTGTTTTTCTGCAAGTTTTACAACTACCTGTTCAAAGTCTGCAGGCCTTGAGGAAATAATTTCTTGTTCAATCTGGGCAACTACCGTTGTAGGAAGCCCTTCCTGGAATCCCCAAACTGGGGTAATAGCATTCGGTTTGATGTTCTGAAATACGCCGATATTCTTACCGTCAAGGGTACGATAATAAACTCCCCAAGAGCCTTTCATTAAACATTCAGCCCATTTGTTTGTGGGTATACCTAAAGAGTCTTTTACATTAATTTTTGCATAGAAATATTCTTGCCGCTTTGCCAGATCAAGTTCATCTAAATACAATTTTGTAAATTCCTGTTGGAGTTCAGGTGTAACCCAGTTTGCAGATTCAGCCTTTTGTCTTAAAGACTCAGCCCGTGCTAACCGTTCATGCAAGGAATATTTTTCAGGGGTAAGGGGCAAAGACTCTTTAATCTGGATAATTAATTTATCAATGTCGAGTAAGAAGGTTTCCTTAATTGCCAGACTTCTCGCATTGGCTTCTTCAAGTTTACCTACCTGATTGGTAAGTCTTTCTATTTCTGCTAAAAGACCTGTTTGACGGGCTTTTACAATTTCTGTTTCATTGACTAAATTCTCATAAGCTTCCTGAGCGGCTACAAATTGTTCGTTTTTAGCAGCAATATCCGCTTCTACCGCTTGTAAAGAAGCCTGTTTCTCACTCAACTGCGTATTTAGAGATTCGAGTTCCTGTTGTGCACCCTTTAATTTTGTGGTGACCTCATTCAATTCATCTTGTAATCGTTTTACTTCCTCAGGGCTTATTTTTACCCCTGGCATTTTATTTTCAATATCAACATTTGTCCGAATTGCTGATTCTAATTGTTTTACTTGACTTTCTAATTCTACCACTTTCTGGTTTGCTGGATTGGGAATGGGTACATATTGAGAAAGAAAAGGTCCAGCAATAGCCCCAATAAGAAGTGCAACAATGGCTGCTATGGGTGCCATAGGAATCTTAAATTTCCTTTTGGCTGGTTGAGCAGCAGTGGCACCAGCCTCAGGTGGAGGTGGTGTAGGGGTCGTTGGAGCGATAGGAGGAGTAACCCCTATGCCTGATGCAGCAGTAAATTCAGGAATTGGTGTTTCAAATCCGGGACCGGCAGGTGCACCAAACATATCTGTCCCCAGCCCGGCGCCTGCACCTCCTGCAGACCCTCCACTGCTAAATCCTAAATCAATAGGTCCAAAATCTGGAGAAGGAGTCTGAGGACCTCCAAATATAGGAGTCTCTATAATTTGTGTAGGTGCTGTTGCTACTGTGTCTGTTGGCGGAGCTGATTTCAAGTCAAACACGCCACCTTTACTTCCTCCACCAAAGGCACTATCTGTTAAAGGCGTTTCTAAGCCCGATTCAAGGCTTATCGGCCCGGGACCTATTTCAGGGGTTTCAGGTGAGAAATCAC
>ENA-UOYA01005147-UOYA01005147.1-activated-sludge-metagenome-genome-assembly--contig:-NODE-5147-length-10516-cov-7.549183_pt1 | contig 10516 bp, 15 predicted proteins | sample MGYA00238163_ERZ764804 | MGnify/ENA primary metagenome ERZ764804 (study PRJEB28919, sample SAMN05720223) | activated sludge metagenome | isolation source: Anaerobic digester | place: Hong Kong...
CCTGCGGATCGTTCAGCTCGGTGTAGGCGTTGCCGATCTCCATGCCTGCCAGGTAGATCTCAAAGCGTTCCACCATCTCCGGCTCGTCCGGCTTGTTCTTGGACAGGGGAGAAACCTCCACCGGATAGTCGTAGACAATCGATGGTTGGATGAGCTTTGGCTCCACGTAACGCTCGAAAAGATCCACCAAGGCTTCGCCGGGAGTGGTCTTGTCGGAGTGGTGTAGCAGCCAGTCGGGATTCTTCACCTGCTCCATGGTTGGAGCGGCAGCTGCATCGGGCCAGAACTCGATGACGGCCTCGCGCATGGATGTGCGGCGGAATTTCGAGAAATCCAGCGTTTGCCCTTCAAACGCGACCTGCAAAGAACCTGTGGCTTCCAGGGCGGTCTGCTGCAGTAGTTCCACGGTGAAGTCCATCAGGCCGCGGTAGTCCGTGTAAGCCTGATAGAACTCCAGCATGGTGAACTCGGGGTTGTGGTGCGTGGAGATGCCTTCGTTGCGGAAGTTGCGGTTGATTTCGTAGACGCGGTCCAGGCCGCCCACCACCAGCCGTTTCAGGTACAACTCCGGAGCGATGCGCAGGTAGAGGTCGATGTCGAGCGTGTTGTGGTGTGTGATAAACGGCCGGGCCGTGGCGCCGCCGTAAAGCGGCTGCATCATGGGCGTTTCGACTTCGATGAAGCCGCGCCCCTCCAACTGGCGGCGCAGCGAACTGATGATTTTGGCCCGCGTGACAAATACCTGGCGCGACTCGTTGTTGGCGATCAGGTCCAGGTATCGCTGGCGGTATCGTATCTCGACGTCCTCCAGCCCGTGCCACTTTTCCGGCATCGAAAGAAGAGTCTTCGCGAGGAACGTCAACTTCTCGACGTGAACGCTCAACTCTCCAGTGCGCGTGCGAAACAGATAGCCCTCGGCGCCGATCAGATCGCCGATCTCCATCAGCTTGAAAAGGTCGAACTCGTTAGGCGAAATCGAGTCCTTGCGTACGTAGATCTGCAGCCGTGCGCCGCCCTGAGTCAGGTGGGCGAAGCCGGCCTTGCCCATCGGGCGCAGCGTCTGGATGCGGCCGCAAATGCGTACGGTTACTTTGGGCTCTAGTTCCTCAGCGGTCTTCTGCCCATAGTCGTGAACCACTTCCGGTATGGTCTGCGTGAAATCCCAGCGCTGACCGTAAGGTCTGAAGCCCAGATTCGAAATTTCAGCCAGACGGGCGTGGCGCTGCTTCAACAATTCCTGTTCGAGAGACAATAGAAGCTCCTGGGGTGGATTAACTATTATAATTGAGCGTTGGAATCCATCTCCATCGTCATTCCCGCTTTCAATGAAGAACGCCGATTGCCGGCGACACTCGATGCGATCCTGGACTACTTGCACGGAACCGATTTCACAGCCTCCGAAGTGCTAGTAGTGGACGACGGTTCACGGGACGCCACGTCCCACGTAGTTCAGGATTATGCCGGCCGCCACCCGGAGGTACGCTTGCTGCAGAATCCGGGCAACCGCGGCAAGGGCTATTCCGTGCGCCACGCGATGCTGGAGGCGCGGGGTGACTGGGTTCTATTCAGCGACGCCGACCTTTCGGCGCCCATTGCGGAGCTCGACAAGCTGCTCGCCGCCGCCCGCGAACGCGGCGCGCAGGTCGCCATCGGATCCCGCGCGCTGGACCGCTCGCTCATTAATGTCCATCAGTCCTTCTTCCGGGAATACGCCGGTCGCATCTTCAACCTTTGCATGCGCGTGGTTACGGGCCTGGGTTTCTGGGATACACAGTGCGGTTTCAAGCTATTCGACGCCCAGGCAGCGCGGGAGATCTTCCGCCGCCAGAGGCTGGATGGGTTCAGCTTCGACGTCGAGGCGCTGTTCCTCGCCCACAAACTCGGGTTTCGCGCCATCGAAGTGCCCGTCCGCTGGAGCCACGCGGAAGGCACCAAGGTAAGTATGTTCGCCGATAGCCTGCGCATGTTCTCCGACCTTTTCCGCATCCGCTGGAACCATCTGCGCGGCCTGTACCGTTAAGCCGAACCTCAAGGCCCGTTTGAGTAATGACAATTCTGTTGAGCGGCGATAGCATATAGACAACTGCTGATGTTAGTTTCGTCAGCCGGCGGGCGGAGGGATGGTTGGCAATGACGATTCGAACACTGACCTGTTCGCATGCCCCTGGAGCGACAATCCTGATCCGGATCCTGGTGGGTAGCGTTTTTCTTTCGGAGGGGATCCAAAAGTTCCTGTTCCCCGATACCTTGGGCGTGGGCCGCTTCGCAAAGATCGGCATACCGGTGCCCGCCACGATGGCCCCTTTTGTAGGCGGGGTCGAAATCGTATTCGGCACCCTGATTCTGCTCGGTCTTCTCATCCGACTCTCAGCGATCCCGCTGCTCATCAACATCTCGGTTGCCATCGCGACCACAAAGATGCCGCTGCTGCTCGGCAAGGGCTTCTGGCCAGCCGCACACGAAGCACGCACGGATGTATCGATGCTGCTTGGACTGCTATTCCTGCTGATCGTCGGGGCCGGACCGTGGTCAGCCGACGCAAAACTGTTCGGCCCTTCGTCGCAAGCGGGGTGATACGAACTTTCAGGGAAAGGCCCGGCGGCATCCAGAATGCAGCACAAGGATGACATCTGGTGAGCCGGGCGGGACTCGAACCCGCGACCCTTTGCTTAAAAGTCGGATCGGGCCGTTTTGGCAACTCCTTGGGAATCAGCAGTTTCCCTTTTCACGTCTATCAGTTACAGGCGAAATCTCATTTGATGGATTACCCTGTTTTACCCCCGTTTTTGATTTGGGGTCCCCAAAGTTTCCCCCAAAGTCAGTCTAGTTTCGGACCACTTACTCTCTTAGATGCTTGCTCCTTCTTTGATGGGCTCTTCCACTGGCTCGGCGAGATCCGATAGGCGGGCCACAACAGCCGATTCTTAGCCGCCCGAACGTCACGGCGAAACGCTTTCAGGCTCTTGTAGGCCCACCGGCGGCCGCAGCCCGTCCGCCGTTTGCCATATTGTTCATTCCATCGTTTGAGATCATCCTCCGAAACAGAATGCAGCCGCGACGCGAAACCGGCTAATTCTAGGTGCTTGTCACTCAAGGAGCGAGCCCGCTGCGGCAGCAGGCGGTTTCTCCACCGGGCGTAGCGTTCCGCTACTTCCCGCGGCGCGAGCGCGGGATCGATCCGAAGCGTGATCCGAGTGTTACACTTCAACGCCCCGGGCTCGATGGTGACCGCGAAACTGGATAGCGGCGGCGTCCATCCGCTCAACACAAAAACGATTGCCTGCTGCATCGTCCAGCCGTACGAACCGCTCAAACCGCGCGCGATCCCGCGCAACTCGTCCATCACCAATCTGTACTTGGTTTTAGATTCCTGCCATAAAGCATCCACCCATCCTTGGACGGCCGTCGGATCCTGGGGCAACAGCGCGCCAGGAAGCCATCTTTCGCGAAACCATGCCAATGATTCGGCTTGATCGCGCTCCGCGATGCCGGCCATCAATTCCGACAGAACACGCCGGCGCAATTGGTACGACTTCAACCGGCGCTGGCGCCGGCCACCGATTTGACAGAGGGCGTACTCGGGTTGCTCATCGCGCCACGTAGCCCAACCATCGCTTATGACGCGCGCGAGATCTTCGACGGCATCGAAATCCGGCGGCTCGTTAGGACCAGGGAGATGCCCATATTTCCGGGCGAAGTTCATTTCCTTGCTCGTCAGCCGGCGTCCCAGTTTCGCTTCCGCCCGGCGCTTCACATCTTCCGAAGTCTTCGGGGAGTTCATTTTATGCACCGATAAAATCCTACCATAGAATGACGCTGAAGGGGAAAAAAATGGAGCGCTTGTTGAAAGAAGTCGAGGTGGCCGCGCTTCTCGGCTTGAAAGTCAAGACCATTCAACGTTGGCGTTTCGAGGGGCGCGGCCCTGAATTCCGAAAACTGGGCGGCGGCGCCGTCCGATACAGCGCGGAGGCGTTGGCCGAGTGGGTGCGAGCGCAGCCCGCCGGGGGCGATGCCGTGGAGCGGAAATGAAACGCGGCAGCGTGGTCCGGCCCGGTCTGGCCGCGAGCGGCGGCGCGGGGGAAGAGATGCGACTTAAAGTAGCGGTGATCCGTGCCGACGGGGTCTTTCTGGGTCGAGTGCCGCCAGATCTAGCGGAGCGCCTGGTTCTGACCGGTGCGGCGGCGAGGGTAGGCTCTACACTTCATCTGCGCGTTCCGCTGCCAGTGGCCGCAAGTCGGATTGAAGATTTTCTCAAGCTTCACGGGATCCGCGGTCTTCGAGCGGTGGATCATCGGCGCATCAGGTTCGAACCCGCGCCCAAACTCCCGCCAGGATTAGGGAGTCGGCATACTCCATTTGTGAAATGGCGTCTAGATCAGCCTTCGGTGGACAAATCCTTATGCCAAACCATCTAACCGGACGTCATGATCCCGCCTTGGTCCGCGCCGCCTTGCGCGCGGCGCCCGCCGCTTTCACTGAGCCGGGCCCGCCGCCCATGCCGGAAGAGCCGCCACGTTGCAGCAAATTATACCCATTAACAGAGATGGGCAATGCCGAGCGGTTCGTCTCGCAACATGGTGATAACGTGCGCTATTGCCACGAGTGGCGGTCCTGGCTCGCGTGGGATGGGTGTCGATGGAAACGCGATTCCAACCCCGAGGTGCGACAGTGGGCCAAAGAGACCGTGCGGAGCATTTACGCGGAAGCCGGAAAGTATGCGACCGAAGCGCAACGGGCGGCTGCGGCCAATTGGGCGAAACGGTCCGAATCGGCCGCGGCGGTCGAGGCCATGTTGAAATTGGCGCAAAGCGAAAAAGGCATTCCGGTTTCACCCGATGACCTGGATGCAGACCGTTGGCGCCTTAACCTCCGCAATGGCACAGTGGATTTAAGAACCGGCGAGCTACAATCTCACAATCGAGCGGATCTGATAACGAAACTGGCGCCCATAGAATTTGATCCGAAGGCTCGTTGCCCGCGGTGGGATCGATTTCTCACGGAAGTCTTCGAGCCGCATCCTGACGTAGTGCCATTTATTCAGCGGGCGGTCGGCTACAGCCTGACCGGTGATACGCGTGAAGAATGTTTATTCCTGTTGCACGGCACAGGCCGCAACGGAAAAGGAACTTTTCTCAAGACGCTCACCTTAAAGCTAGGCGACTACGCCGGCACGGCCGATTTTTCTACGTTTGTGCAAAGGCGTGACGATGCCGGCCCGCGGGATGACATCGCCGCGATGAGAGGCCGGCGGCTGATCTCGGCGCAGGAATCTCGCGAAGGCGCCGCGCTGGCCGAAAGTCTTGTCAAATGGCTCACCGGCGGGGACCTGGTACGTGCGCGCCGACTCTATGAGAATTCCACGGAATTCGATCCGACTTGGAAGATTTGGCTTGCGTCGAATCACCGGCCAATTATCCGCGGCACCGATCCTGCCATCTGGTCGCGCATCAAGTTGATTCCATTCGCGGTGGTCTTCGACGGTCGCGAAGATAAGCGACTGAAAGCTGTGCTTCAAGACGAACTGCCTGGGATTTTGAATTGGGCTATTGAAGGTTGCCTTCAGTGGCAGGAGGATGGCCTGGAATTTCCAGCATCAGTCTTGAACGCGACCAACGAATACCGAAGCGAGTCCGACCAGACGGCGCGCTTCATCGCCGAGTGCTGCGTCACCGGCGATTACGCCCAGGCGAAGGCGCGAACATTGTACGCGGCTTATCGTCGATGGGCCGAAGAGGGCGGCGAACATCCTGTTACCGAAACCAGTTTCGGCCGACGGCTCACGGAGCACGGATTCCGGAAAGTGCGCGAGGAATTGGGTATACGCTACCTCGGAATCGGGTTGAAAATCGACGGCAGCAATGACGGCTGCAGGGTTTTTTGCCAATAAATGTAAGGTCTGTAGGTTTTTCCAGAAACTTTTTCTTGTCCACGTACGCGTGAAAAAAATCTCAGACAAGCCTACAGACCCTACAGGACCCTGCAGTGGGGTGGTGATGGGAGTCGTTCCATGACACAAGATTGCTTTAAAGCGAAGCGGAGGAAACCGTTACGGGGTTGGTGTCCATGGTGCCGAACCTGGCGCATCGGCCGCAGCATCGGTGGACCCTACTTGGTGTGTTGGCGGTGCTCGCACGCTTTACTCCAAGACCGCCCCAGTCCAGCAGCGGAAGGCGAGACCAAATGAGCGCCGTCGAGCAACAGATTAAGGATCAACAACAATTTATAGCGTGGTGGGATGCGAATGTCCGTGCTGATGGTCGCCCAGTTGTTAAAACGTCCGCCGATCGGAGGACGTTTTTACAAATGGAGGAAGCTGAAACTCTCACGGGTATACGTAATCAGCAAGTCTCGTGTTGGCGGAAGCGGCTCGGCGAGCTGCCCAACCTAGCAGCCCAGACCCAGGCGATCAAGGATGCGGCGAAGGAACGGCAACGCGAGCATCAGGGAACCGCGCCGGGAAAAAAGAAACACTTACCCTCTCGAGAGGGTAAGTGTTTCACGGTCGCCGAAGCCATCGCAAAAACGACCGGCATATCCCGGGGCACCGTCGAGCGCATGGACCAAGCCGTCCGATTGGCTCCTGAGCGTTTATCGGACCTGGCCGCCGGGCTTAGGGTCCTTCCGGTAAAAATTTCCGGGCAGGTGGCTTGATTGCATGATGTCACTACTTGAAGAGTTTGGAATTGCCATGAAAAACGAAAGGGGGTCATCAACATGCGTGGCCGAAGACCGAAACCGACCGTGCTGAAATTGGCCGACATCACTCACCGGCGCCGGAATGAGCGGGAGCCGCAGCCGACGCTGGGCGCGCCGGAGCCGCCCGCCTGGCTGTCGCCGGCGGCCCGGGCGGAGTGGGAGCGGGTGGCGCCCGAGCTGGCGCGGATGAATTTGCTAACTCGGGTGGACGTGGCCGCGCTGGCCGGCTACGCCACCACCTACGCCCACTTCATTGAGACCGAGCGGGCCATCCAGGAAGACGGTCTCAGTGCGGGCAAGGTCGCCGTTCTATGCAAATTGTCCGATAAGATCCGGGCTTTCGCCGCGGAGTTTGGCTTCTCGCCTTCGGCCCGCAGCCGCATCGAAGCGCCCACATCCAACGCTAAGGAGATTCTACGTGAAGAACTCGAACGACAAATTGGTGAGATTGAAAACAATGCTCGCAAAGCTTGACGCGCTCGCCGATCCCCGCGTGGACGTCAACGAGTGGCGCCGGCGTCGAGAAGCCGCCGAGGCTAGGATCGTCGAATTGACCCTGGCGCAAAAGGAAGGCCGGCTTCTCGACGCCGAGCGGGTCCGCCAAGCAGTCTGCGACATGATCATCGCGGCCCGATCCAAACTGCTGGTGATCGGCGCCGAGCTGGCCGACAAGCTGGCCGCGATTTCGGATCCGGTCCGCTGCCGGGAATTGATCGACGAGCGGATCCACGCCGCGTTGGACGAGTTGGCCGAGTATCCGCCGAAACCGGCGGAGAAGCCCGGCCGGCGGCGCAAGCCGGCAAAGGAACCGTTATGACCGCGGCCGAGCAAACCCTAGCCGAGCAAGTTTTCCGTCAGCGCATCATGTTCGTCCGCGCCGGTAAGATCGCCGAAGGCCTCGCTGACCTACTCGGCAGTGGGCTTCCCGCCGGTCCTCTGGCGCGCGCCGCCCTTCACGAAGCCGGGCATTTCGCGATTGGTCGGCATCTGGGATTGCCAGTTACCGAAGCTGGAATCGGTTTTCAGGATGGTAGCGTTTGCGGTTACGTCAGTTTGGGCGCGGATGAGAGCCCGGACGACGGAAAGAGTCCGTCCGACGAAGAGATTAGCTCCAATTTGATGGCGCTCTTAAACGATTTGGAGCGTCCGGCAGATGTTGCGGCACTGGACGACCAGGTCCGGGGGATCCTGTATGACCACTGGGCGGAAGTGCGCCACGTAGCGTGGGTGCTCCACGATCTGAGCGCCTGCGGCCGTTCGATCCGGCTCTCGGTCGCGCAAATCGAGCGAGCGTGCCGCATCTTGGAGGGGTCATGCTGATTCGGCGATGGGCGTTTCGCGCGGTCCGCCGTTGGCGGCGCTGGCGGCGGCGGCGCTGGGAGCGGCAGGAGCGCCAGTGGCGCCGCGAAGAGAGTGAAATCTCGTTTGAGATTCACCAATTGGAGCGCCTGCGACGGGACGCGGCGGGCGAGAGTAATTCATTAGGAGAAAGACATGCTTAAAAATCGAAATTTAGTCAAGCAGTTTTGCGACACAATTCAACGAGAGCGCGACCGGCTCGCGCAGTTTGAGCAGAAACTGGAAGCGACCAAGCCGCAATGGTGGGAGCTCCACCAGCGGGTTGAGGAATTGATTGCCCGCCTGCGCGCCAACGATGATCCGTTGATCGATACCGGCCCGGTCCGGGACGCGGAAGGCCGGCTCGTCCTGGAGTCGGGCACTTACGAGACATTTGAGAGAACCCGGATCGGAGAGCTCAAGGCGGAATTGAGCAGCGTAACCGCCGCGCGTGACCGTCTTACGCAAACCTTGGTGGCCGAGATTGCGGTGGCCCGGGAAACCATTACCCGGCGGCTTGCATTCGTGGCCGGCGAATTTGCATCTTGGACCCAGAAGGTCATTGATCAGGCGGTCGAAGTGTACCGGCAGAATCCGGCGGTGAGTTTGGTCGTGCCGGACGATCCGGCGATTGCCGATTTGCAACAGGCCGCGCGCCGCGTCGGCGAAATGACCGATGTAAAAACGATGCTCGAAGAGGTTCAACGTTGCACGAACTTGGCGGAAGATTTGTGCCTCTCGCCGGCGCTTTTCTTGGATCGGATCTTAGAGCGCGCCTTGACGTTGTGATTTTGTAGAATCGCGCCTGGCGGTTTCACTCCTTTCAGCCGGGCGCGTCCAGAAGCGGCGCAGTTGCCCCGCCGCATGGTCGCCTTTCTGGCGTCGGGCGCCTCCCCGGCGGGTACGGTGGCCAACCGGCCCGTGCGCGGCTGCGCTGTGTCTTTGGGGTGGCGGATGCGGCGCGGCCCCGGGCCGCGGTCTCATTCTGATATTTCCCCGGCCAGGGCGTCGCCGAGCGGAAAAACCCGCGCTAGGAAGCCCTAGGACGCGCCGGCGAGGAGCCGGAGGTCCTACAGCACCCGGTAAAAATCGACGCGGGAGTCTGAAATGGGAGTCGCGCGCCGCCATCTCATCGACGATCAGAAGGCCGCCGTGGCTCTGGCCTGGAAAGCCCCGTTGATGGAAGAGGCGCGAAAGAAGCAACAGGCAAGCCAGCGAAAAGCCGCCGGCCCAGGAAGAGGCCACAAGAAAAACGGTGGTGGCGAATTCACCACCACCGTTTCTTCTGGTGTGAAAACCCGCCACAAGTTAGCGGAGATGGCGGAGGTTTCCGAGCACAAAATCCGCCAGGCGGAGCAGGTGGCCACCCACGGGTACAGGCAGTCCCTGGTCCGTCTGAGCGGCCGCGCCGCGCTCTCGGGCGGCGTGGCGCGGCCCGCGGGCCGTAATTTCTCAACAGAAAGGTGATCTTATGCGAAAAGCCATTTTCGTCTTGCTGTTGTCGGTCGGGACGGCTTGCGCCCAGCGCGGCGCCTATCTCGTCTCCCAGAAGACGACTCTCACGGGCGCCGCCGAAGTGGTCACCGTGCAACTGCCGCCCGCCACTTCCGTCAACGTGGCGTTTGAGCGCGCTTCAGTTTATTGCAGCGTCGAGTGCGAATTCACGCTGGAGCGCGACGGCGCCGCGGCCACCCAGACCGCCGCCACGCCGGTGCGGATCATCCCCAGCGATCCGGCGCCTGCGGCCACGGCCTACCGATCCAGCAACGTGGGCGCGGGGACCGTGCTCACGCAGTACGTCGTGCCGGCGGGCGGCACCGTGGTGCTCGACCTGCGACTCGTGCTCATCAAAGCTGGGCAAAACGTCAGCGTCCGCACCAGCGCCATCACCGGCGTCGTGATCATTCAGTTCGGCTGGAAAGAGCACTAACCGGTCTCCAACTTCGCGTTACGGAGCCTTAGGACGAGCCGGCAAGGGGCTGGAGGTCCTACAGCACCCGGTAAAAATCGACGCGGGAGTCTGAAATGGAAATTGCGCGCCGCCATCTCATCGACGATCAGAAGGCCGCCGTGGCGCTGGCGTGGAAAGCGCCTATAGCGGAAGAGGCGCGAGAAGCGCAGATTGAGGCTGGCAAAGGGCAGGCAGATCAAGGTAAGCAAGGTGGACGCGGGAAGAAGAAAACCCTCCGGGTGAATTCACCCGGAGGGTTTTCCATCCCTAAAACTCGTGAGCCAAAGAAGGAGGAGCGCCGGGCGCGGGAAGAGGCAAGGCTCCCAAAACGGCCAATTTGGCCACTTGTTCTGATGTCCCATCTTTTGTTGAAGATACATCTGTAAAGATTGGATCCCCGAACGTGACATCCAGCGCTCCATCCACCGCGCCGAGTCCATTAGTCCCGAAGTCAAGGAGGCCATCCGCGACATGCCCGAGATTGCAGACAAAGGCATGGAGCTGGACGCGCTGGCCATTCCGGGCGTATTA
>ENA-UOYA01005148-UOYA01005148.1-activated-sludge-metagenome-genome-assembly--contig:-NODE-5148-length-10514-cov-89.116455_pt1 | contig 10514 bp, 10 predicted proteins | sample MGYA00238163_ERZ764804 | MGnify/ENA primary metagenome ERZ764804 (study PRJEB28919, sample SAMN05720223) | activated sludge metagenome | isolation source: Anaerobic digester | place: Hong Kong...
GCGGCGAGCCGGCACCACAAAACATCGATAAGCTGATTTTCTGCTCGAAGGACGAGTATGTGGAGCTCCTCAAAGCGGTAGGGACGGATGTGGTGGAGCTGACGGGCGATCACTTTGAGGATTGGGGGCCTGATGCGATGCTGCACACTTTGGAGCTCTATGAAGAATTAGGCTGGCTTTACTACGGTGGCGGGCGTAACCTGGAAGAAGCCAAAAAGCCAGTTAAATTGGAAGTAAATGGAACCAAAATTGCCTTTTTAGGCTGTAATGCAAAGGAATGGACTTATAGCAATGCCACAGAAGAAAAACCCGGCAACCTACCTTGCGACTGGGAATATATGAGCGCAGCAGTAGGAAAGTTAAGCGAAGAGGGTTACTTGCCCATCGTCACTTTCCAACATAAAGAATATTATATTTGGGAGGCACAATCGCAATTAGTAGAAGACTTTCACCGCATGGAAGCTGCCGGCGCGGTGATTGTCAGTGGCAGCCAGGCACATCAGCCGCATGCTATCGAGATTACCGATAATGCCGTGCTGCATTATGGATTAGGGAATTTGTTTTTCGATCAATATGGTCTTACGCAAGATACAGATGACGCCTTTATCGATCGGCATGTGTTTTACGACGGTAAATACTTAGGTGTTGAGTTACTAACCATTACGTTCAAGGATTTTTCCCAACCGCTGTGGATGGACGCAACAGCGCGGGCAGCCATGCTGGAAAAACTCTTTTCAGTGAGTAAATGGAATATGCCCACGCAATAGTAAACGATCGGGATAAATAAATAAATAATAAAAGCAGGAGGCGGATCTCCTGCTTTGTGCCCCCATCGAGACTCGAACTCGAGTTATAGCCTTGAAAGGGCTGTGTCCTAACCACTAGACCATGGGGGCTAAGGTGAAAAAAATTTTATCATCAGCTTGAGCATCGGTCAAGCCAATTTTTAGCCTAGAATTTCCCTCATTCCATGCATTTATGATCATCGATTGTCATTATGTAATTGATAGTTTCCTTGAGAATTAAAATTCAATTGACCATATAATCTGTAGAATGCGAAGCCTATGCGTAATGTACCATGTAAAAACACGGGAGCATTTACCAACTTGTGAACGGAAAAGATAACGTAATTTTGACTGAATTGAATTAAAGCTGGGAAAACTGCTCAAAAACGCAAGGCATACCCTAAGTCGGTGGTAGGCGATATTAGGATACGTTTTCTGTAATGCCCAAAAAATCATCCCATTTCAATTCGTAAATATGGCAAAGTCCTTGATAAAACAACGCATGTATTCCATTACCAATGGTTTCTGCCATCGAGTGATATGTTATGCCATTTATTGTTGGCCAGTCAAGCCTAATATCAGCGATAAACTTTTCCTCGCTATCAAAAGATAAGCTTATTACATCTCTATGTGAAATTCTATCGCGTAGACTTCTTAGCAAAGTTCCCCAATCATTGCGAATTATGAATTTTTGTTGTTTTTCTTCAAAACCAAATACATTTGTGTCAAAGTATTGTTTGATCCATCTTGCTTTTTCGACAAACGGAGGTTCATTAACCTTATCTAATTCATCATAAAACCTTGATTGTTTCATGTGCCCATTGGTAAATCCGGTTTTCAATAATAAACACACAAAAATCATATATACATCGAGAAATGATCTGGCTTCAAACAAAAAAGACTCAAGAGCAAAAGATACTAGCACCTGTTCGTCATCTGAACAATTAAGAGTATATAAACTGTTTTCAATAGCTGGCCAAAGTGACTCATTAATCCTTCCGTGTCTCACGGATTGCAATTGCTCAATAGCTAATCTCGTCAAGAAAGATTTGAAGATAACACTATTAAAAAAATGATTGATTTGTGACAGTTCATCTTCAGTGTACAGGTGTTGGTTATTGCTTAAATAGCTTTTATGAATCTTCCGCAGAATATTATGCGTTGCTTCAATGTATTCCCGATTTTGGGATACCATTAGCAACATTCCGTCTCTGACCTCTTTTTGCCATTCAAACATTTTCACTCCCTTGCAATTCTTAAAAGCAACCCAGTAGTTTCCATTACCGGTAATAGGCTAAGGATGGCGAATAAGCCCAAGGTGAAGAAGGCTTTAGTGTAGGATTCCGGCGGGTGCTCATTCGTGTTGCCATTTTGCTTGACATCTATGCTGGGTCTATATATAATAACACATCGTTGCCCCGGCAATATCTTGCTGGGGTAAATTATGTAAACCAACTTACCCGCAGCTGAGCGGTGAAACGCGCAGGATGTGGCGAAGTGAAGATTGGAGTAATAATGAAATATGCAATTGTGGAAACAGGCGGTAAGCAATACCGCGCTGAAGAGGGTAAAACGCTTACCGTTGACCTTCTTCCAGCTAAAGTTGGGGATAGTGTTATCCTTAATTCAGTCCTTTTAGTTGTTGATGACGACAAGGTTATCGTTGGCAGCCCCAAAGTGGAAGGCGCAACGCTCAAAACCACGGTCGTCGATCAGATTAAAGGCAAGAAGATATTAGTCTTCAAATATAAACCGAAAAACAATTATCGCCGACACACTGGGCATCGCCAAAAGTATACCCAACTGTTGGTCGAATCAATTTCGATGGAGTAAGGTAAAATGGCACACAAAAAAGGTGGCGGGTCTTCCCGCAATGGTCGTGATAGCCGCGGACAACGGCTTGGAATCAAGAAATTTGGTGGCGAACACGTGATCAGTGGCAATATTTTAGTTCGGCAGCATGGCACCAAAGTGCATCCTGGCTGGAATGTTGGCTGTGGTCGTGATTACACGCTTTTTGCCACTGCTGAAGGCATCGTTGAATACGAAACGATTCCAGGCGGGCGCAAAAAAGTGCACGTGATCGTTTCTAAAGATTAAATCAGTGCCAAGAAGGAACTATGAAAGCAAAAATTCAACCTAAATATTATCCGGAAGCCAAAGTAATTTGTGCTTCTTGCGGAGCAACCTGGACCACGGGTTCAACCGTACCAGAAATTCGAACTGAAGTTTGTTCTAACTGCCATCCTTTCTATACGGGTCAGCAAGCGCGTTTGCTTGACCGCGAAGGGCAGGTCGACCGCTTCTACAAGCGGTTGCAGGTACGGCAGGAATACGTTGCTGACCTTAAAGCCCAAGCTGAAGCAAAAACATCGCCTGAACGGCAGATATCTGAATTAGAAATCTCCACGAAGGCAATCAATACGCTGACCAAAGCCGGCTTGAATACTGTTGGGGATTTGTTAGCCAAGTTAGAGGCAGGTGAAGAAGCTTTGCTCGAAATTGATGGCTTTGGACGCAAATCTCTGATTGATATCAAGAAACAGTTGCGTAAGTTGGGTTATAAGCTGCCATCAGCCGCTGAATCTTTTGAAGATTAACACCACAACTTAGCTTTTTTTCGGTAAACTTAACAGGCAGGTACACCACCTGCCTGTTGTCTTTTCTGGAGGGTATTATGGCACATCAATATGGTTATGTGGAAGTCATTACGGGCTCGATGTTTTGTGGAAAAACGGAAGAGCTCATTCGCCGCTTGCGCCGGGCTGTGATTGCGCGGCAAAAAGTGCAGGTTTTCAAGCCAGTGATTGACAGCCGCTACGCGTATAGCAAGGTTACCTCTCACTCTGGCGCGGATTTCGAAGCGCTGCCAATCAACTCAGCTGCAGAAATCCTTGAGAATTTGGATCCAGAGGTTACTGTAGTAGGTATCGATGAAGCTCAATTCTTCGATGATCCCATTGTAGAGGTTGTCGATCAACTTGCGAATCAGGGCATTCGCGTGATCGTGACCGGACTGGATACAGACTTTCGGGGAGAACCTTTTGGCTGTATGCCCGTGCTTATTGCTAAAGCAGAGTATGTGGATAAGCTGAATGCTATTTGTATGGTTTGTGGCGAGCCAGCCAGCCGCACGCAGCGTTTGGTCAATGGCAAGCCGGCTCATTATAATGACCCTATCGTGATTGTGGGCGCTTCGGAAATGTACGAAGCCCGCTGCCGGCGCTGCCATCAAGTTCCACGCGATTGAGAGAGATGTATGAAACCCTATCAGGATTTTTTAGACGAAATTATCATTACCGAAGAACAGCTGCAGAAACGGATTCGCGAGCTCGGAGCCGAGATTTCAAAAGATTACGCAGGTAAAGAGCTATTGGTCGTTTGTATTTTGCGCGGCGGAGTTATGTTCTTGACTGATTTAATCCGTCAGATTAATGTGCCACTGGCAATTGAGTTTATGGCAGTTGCATCTTATGGCAGCGGCGCACGGGCTTCTTCTGGTGACGTACGCATCACCTTGGACCTCAATACAAGCATCAAGGACCGGCATGTGCTCATTGTTGAAGATATTATCGATAGCGGGCATACCTTGGCGGCAGTGATCGAGCTGCTTCAAACCCGCGACCCTGCATCGCTATACGTCTGCACGCTGCTCGATAAAGTTTCTCGGCGGGAAGTTGAAGTGCCGGTGCGCTACCGTGGCTTTGCTATTGAAGATAAATTTGTATTTGGTTATGGGTTGGATATGGATGATTATTATCGCAACCTGCCCTTTATCGGAACCGTTAATTTGAAAAAGTATGAAGATCCAACTTGATCCAGAAACACGCCAGCTTTTAGAGCTTGTGCATAGCAGTGCCCCGGAAACCCTACCGGTTCATTTGGTAGGGGGTGCCGTGCGCGATTTAGTGCTGGGCAGACCGGTGAATGATTTTGACTTTGTTGTGCCAACGCAATCCTTGGAGCTGGCAAAAAAAGTGCGCCATCAGTTGCACGCAGTCGGCTTCACCCTCGATGATGAACGCCAAACTGGCAGAGTAATCCTGAATCAGGGCAAACCCAATGAAATCATCTTGGACTTTGTGATCTATACTGGCGGAAGTTTGTTCGAGGACGCAAAAAACCGAGATTTTACGATCAACACATTGCTCCTCGACTTAAAGCAGCCGGAGGAGGTGATCGACCTGCTCGGTGGCTTAGCGGATTTAGATGACAAAGTGTTAAAGGTGGCATCACCACACTCTATGCAATTAGATCCACTGCGCATTCTGCGTGGTATCCGCTTCGAACGCACATTTAATCTGGAAATTGAACTTCAGACTGAAAGTTTGATGCGCGAGGCAGCAGTGGGCTTAGCGCAGGTTTCGGGTGAGCGAATTCGTGACGAACTGTTTAAAATTCTTGCTCAGAGCGATATCGCTGAGGCTTTCAGGCTGATCGATCGTCTTGGAGCACTCGCCCCGGTTTTCCCGGAGTTAGCCGCCATTAGGCTGCAGCCTGCAATTTATCCGCATGTCCATCCGCTGTGGGAGCATACATTACAAGTGATTACCTACTTAGAAGTTTTGCTCGGATCGCTGGCTAACCCTGTGGGGGGCAACACTGCAATCTATATGCAACCGGCAAAAGAGATGCTCGCCCAATATGCTGAGCAAGTCCAAGACTTACTCAGTCAGCCGATACAAGCTGGAAGACCGCGGCGCAGTTTACTTATGTTAGCTGCGCTTTACCACGACGTGGGTAAACCCTTAACGCAAACACAAGATGAAAAGGGGCGCTTTCACTTTTATGGGCACGACAAGGCTGGCTCCGAGCTGATGGAAAAGCGGGCACGGGCACTTATGCTGGGCAAAGAGGAGGTTGGCTACCTGAGTTTGCTTGTTAGCCAACACATGCGTATCCATCATTTTAGTAAGCCTGGCATTGAATTGACTGATAGGGCTGTTTACCGGTATTTTCGTGATTTAGGCGCTGCCGGTGTGGATAACGCCTTACTCAGTTTAGCTGATACTTTAGCTGCATTTGAAGATACCCTCCCAATGGAGGCATGGAAACGCGAGGTAGATGCAGTCGGAAAGCTTTTAGCTGCCTGGTTCAATCGGCAAGAAGCACTTATTCAACCACCAAAGCTGCTGGATGGACAAGACCTACAACGCATTTTCGGGCTCGAGCCCAGCCCTTTGCTTGGCGAAATCTTAGAAGCATTGCGTGAAGCCCAAGCTGCTGGTGAGGTGAGCGACGAAAAAGGAGCAATTGATTTCGTTTATCAATTTTTGGAAAGTAAAAAGCAAGAAGGAGAACCGCATGAAGATTAGAGTAAATGACATCAATATGAATGTTGAGAGCTTAGGTGAAGGCAAGCCCATTGTTCTCCTGCACGGGGTCGGTCTCGATCACACCATCTGGCTGGAAATGGCGCAGCTTTATCGAGATCAAGCGCGCTTTGTGCTGCTGGACCTACGTGGGGAAGGTCAATCCGAAACGGGAAATGCCAACCAGACGTTGGAACAAATGGCAGAAGATGTGCTCGGCGTGCTGGACCAGTTAGAGATCGACCAAGTGCTTTTAGGCGGGCACTCTATGGGCGGCTATATTGCCTTAGTTTTTGCTGAAAGACACCCCGAACGCTTAACAAGCTTAGCGCTGATTGCGACCAACGCCGGCAGTGATTCAGAAGAAAAGAAAGCTCAGCGTTACGCAGACGCTGAGGCGATATTGAAACAGGGGAGCCATGTGCTCGCCAATTCGATGAGCCCAAAGCTTTCTTTCGACCCACAAATTCAGGAATTTACGCGTAAATTGATTGCAGCGACCGAACCTCGGGGATTAGCAAATACGCAAATAGCCATTGCTCAGCGGCCCGAAAGATTGAATGTTTTAGCAGCTTTAGCTTGCCCAGTTTTAATTGCTGCAGGGAAAGAGGACCAAATTATTCCCGCAGCTGCAGTGCAGGCGATGGTTAAGGTAAATCCAAAAGCTCACAGTGTATTTATCCCTGGTGCTGGGCACATGCCGATGATGGAAGCGCCGCGCACCTTGGGGGCTTTGCTCGTAGCATTGTGAGGGTTCTCCTATGGAAGTGTTAGATTTGATTTTCAAACGCCGTAGCATCCGAAAGTTTACGGATGAGCCGGTGAGTGAAGCGCAGATTGACCTGCTTCTGCAAGCTGCGATGGCAGCACCATCTGCGATGAACCTCAAACCTTGGCACTTTGTGGTTATTACTGAGGCTGAAATCTTGAAGAAAATCAACCAGACGCTGATTTTTGGAAAGATGAAAGCCCCTTGCGCGGTCAGTGTGTGTGGTGATCTCCGCATCGGAAAGCGGGCGGATAGATTTTGGATACAAGATTGCAGCGCTGCTACAGAAAACTTGCTTTTGGCGGCTGCTGGACTCGGTTTGGGTGCGGTTTGGTGTGCGGTTACACCAATCACGAGGTATCAAAAGCAAATCGCTGAGATTCTTTCGCTGCCACAGGGCGTTATTCCCCTCAATGTCATCTTCATAGGTCATCCTGCTGAGGAAAAACCGCCACGCACCCAATACGACCCCAAGAATATATCTCACAATACCTTTGGTAATCCTTGGCAAGCGGAGTAAAACCTTATCAAAGTCAATCTGATCGGCTTAGTATAAGAATTACCTAAAAATCCCAAGCTCATACAGAAAAAATTGGGAATTCCCCCTATCACTATGGTAAAATGAAAACTTAGTGGTTTTGTTTTGACTGTAAACTTTATATCAAATTAGCAATCCTAGGAGGATCTATGGCAAACAAAAAATGGATATACCTGTTCAATGAAATTGATCAGGCTGAAGCTTACGCAGGCAGTTGGGACGGCGTGCGTGGATTATTGGGAGGTAAGGGCGCCGGCTTGGCAGAAATGACGCGCATCGGCATTCCGGTACCTCCATTTTTTACAATTACAACCGAAGCTTGCAACGCTTTTCAGGAGACAAACGAGTTCCCAGAAGGAATGTGGGATCAAGTCTTGGCTGCAATGAAGGTGATCGAGGAAGCGACTGGCAAGGTCTTTGGGGATCCAAAGAATCCGTTGTTGGTTTCTTGCCGCTCTGGTGCTAAGTTTTCCATGCCAGGCATGATGGATACCGTATTGAACATTGGCTTGAACGACGAAACGGCTAAGGGCATGGTAGAACTAACCGGGAATCCGCGCTTTGTCGCAGATGCGTATCGCCGTTTAGTGCAGATGTTTGGCAGCGTTGTGCTTGGTGTTGAAGACGAAGCTTTTGAAGAGGTGCTCAACGAATTCAAAGCGAAAAAAGGTGTCAAGCTTGATACCGAACTCACTGCGGAAGATCTGAACAAGCTGACAGAGGAATTTAAGGCTGTCGTCAAACGCGAAACCGGTATGGATTTCCCCCAAGATCCATACAAACAATTGGAATACGCCATTAGAGCGGTGTTTAATTCCTGGAATTCCAAACGTGCCATCGATTACCGCCGCCGTGAACACATCCCCGACACTTTGGGAACCGCAGTAAATATTGTTACGATGGTTTTCGGAAATATGGGTGACGATTCGGGAACGGGTGTTGCCTTCACGCGTGACCCTCAAACGGGTGAGAAAGTCATTTTTGGCGAGTATTTATTGAATGCGCAGGGCGAAGATGTTGTGGCAGGCATTCGCAATACCACCAAGATCGAAAACCTGAAAAATGACATTCCAGAAGCTTATGAGACTTTCATCGAAATTGCGCAGAAGCTTGAGAAGCACTTCCGCGATATGCAGGACGTGGAATTCACGATTGAGCGCGGTAAGCTCTGGATGTTACAGACCCGCACGGGCAAACGCTCCGCTAAAGCAGCGATTAAGATTGCCTACGACATGGTCAATGAAGGCATGATCACCAAAGAAGAAGCTATTATGCGCGTGACACCTGAGCAAGTAGATAACATGCTGCATCCCCAATTCTCCCAAGAAGCAAAAGATAAAGCTGTACGGGAAAAACGTTTCTTTGCAAAGGGCGTGAACGCTTCTCCGGGCGCAGCTGTTGGTCAGGTTTACTTTGACGCAGACTTAGCTGAAAAAATGCACAAAGCAGAAGGCAAAGACGTCATCATGGTGCGTCCCTTCACCAAGCCAGATGATGTGCACGGTATGTTAGCTGCCAAAGGCATTCTCACCAGTGAAGGCGGCGCTACTTCTCACGCGGCGGTTGTAGCACGCCAGTTTGGCGTCCCGTGTATTGTGGGGGCTTCGATGATCCAGATTGACATGAACAAACGGGTGATGACCTCAAATGGTATGACCGTTAAAGAGGGCGATTGGATTTCTTTGGATGGCGCCACGGGTGAAGTCTTCATTGGCAAGCTCGAATTGACTACTCCGGATGTCTCCCAACAGAAAGAGCTGATGGCATTGCTGAGCTGGGCAGATGAAGTCTCCCGCTTGGAAGTTTGGGCGAATGCGGATTACCCGCGCGATGCCCGTCGAGCGCGTGAATATGGTGCTAAAGGTATTGGCCTGTGCCGCACTGAGCACATGTTCTTCGAAACCTCTCGACTGCCGCATGTGCAGGAGATGATTATGAATGCAGAGCCCACACAAGTGAAGCTCGACATCCTCGAAGGGCTGCGCAATGCACTCAAAGTTGGCCGCTTGGAAGGCCGCGTGCTCAAAGAGGACGAAAAAGTTGCCTTGGAAGAGCGAATCAAAGCAGCTGAAAAAGAATTGGCAGAAGATCCTGGTGCGCAAGCTTATTTCAATGCTTTGAAATTCATCTTGCCATTACAACGAGATGATTTCTATGGCTTGTTCGAAGCAATGAATGGCTACCCCGTCATCATTCGCTTGATCGACCCGCCATTGCACGAATTTTTGCCTTCGCTTGAGACGCTGCTCACCGAAGTCGCCACGATGCGCGCTAAAGGTGAGACTGAGGGCTTAGCCGAGAAAGAAAAGATGCTCGAAGTAGTGGAACGCTTGCACGAAAGCAACCCCATGATGGGTTTGCGGGGCATCCGCTTAGGTATTGTTTACCCGGATATCATGAAAATGCAGGTGCGTGCGATCTTTGAAGCGGCTTGTGATGCAACCAAGAATGGCATTGTGGCTAAACCTGAGGTGATGATCCCCTTGACCGGTCACATCAATGAGCTTAAGGCTGTTCAGCCTATTCTCGAGGAAATTGCTAAACAGGTGATGCAGGAAAAGGGTATAGATGTTTCGTATAAATTCGGTACAATGATCGAAATTCCACGGGCTGCTGTGACCGCAGGTGAAATTGCCTCCATGGCGCAGTTCTTCTCCTTTGGGACGAACGACCTCACCCAGATGACCTTCGGCTATAGCCGAGACGATGCTGAGCGCAGTTTCTTGGTGCGTTATATTGAAAAAGGCATCCTTACTCGCAATCCATTCCAGCAATTGGACCGTGAGGGTGTAGGAAAACTGATGGAGCAAGCTATCATTGACGGCCGTGCAGTTCGCCCAGACTTGGAAGTTGGAATTTGCGGCGAGCACGGTGGTGACCCAAGCTCGATCGAGTGGTGCCATATTATTGGCAATAACTACGTGAGCTGCTCGCCTTTCCGTGTCCCGATGGCTCGGCTGGCTGCTGCCCAAGCAGCGATTAAGAATCGCTAAAACTTTTCAACCTATTCAAAACAGGCGGTCTTATAATCGAAGACCGCCTGTTTCTTTATCTGAAATTGTTATTTGCAATAAATTCGTACATATTGGGCGAAGATTTCGGCAATGCTG
>ENA-UOYA01005152-UOYA01005152.1-activated-sludge-metagenome-genome-assembly--contig:-NODE-5152-length-10504-cov-5.590966_pt1 | contig 10504 bp, 8 predicted proteins | sample MGYA00238163_ERZ764804 | MGnify/ENA primary metagenome ERZ764804 (study PRJEB28919, sample SAMN05720223) | activated sludge metagenome | isolation source: Anaerobic digester | place: Hong Kong...
ACGTCAAAGCGGTGAAGGATGAAATGAAAAAGATCCTGGACCAATACGGGTTGATGGAAACCATCGAAAGAAAGGATCAGATCAGCTACGCGATGTTTCATTCGGATGAACAGGGGCTGAAATCCATGGCGGCGATTTTTCCCATGCTGTTTTTCATCGCATCGGCGGTCATCATTTATATCACCATGACGAGGATGATCGAAAATCAGCGGACGCTGATGGGCGTGCTGAAAGCGCTGGGCTACAGTAACGGGGAAATTACGCTGCATTATCTCACATATCCGATCCTGGTCGGCGTTTCGGGGAGCATTCTGGGATCCGTGGCCGGCGTGTTTTTCGTGGGTGAATACCTGCTTAGCTTCTTTAATCGTTTTTATAATATGCCGACGGTGGATTCGGCGGCGAATCTGAAGCTGGTGGTGCCGGCATCCCTCATCGCACTGTTCTTTTGTGTCTTTGCGGGTTACAACGCCTGCCGGAAGGAGCTTCGCCTGGTCCCGGCCGAGTCCATGAGGCCAAAGCCGCCTGCAGCGGGAAGGCGGACGCTGCTCGAGAACTTCCGCTCCTTCTGGGAACGGATCAATTTCAGCTGGAAAATCATTTTCCGTAATCTCTTCCGGTATAAACGGAGGTCTGCCATGGCTTCTGTGGGAATCATCTTTTCCATGACGCTGTTGCTCATTGCCCTCGGTTTCCATAGTACCATGACGGATATGACGAGGGTCCAATTTGAACAAATCCAGAAATTTGACCTGAAGATCAATTTTTCCCGCGTAATGGATACCGACGAACTCAATACCATCAGAAGCCTGGCGCATGTCGAATCCGTTGAGCCGGCGATGGAAACCGGAATGGAAATCACAAACGGGTGGAAGAAGAAGGATATCGCGATCATCGGCCTTGAAAGAGGATCCAGGCTCTATGGCATTTACGACCTGGAAGGCGAGCCTGCGATCCTGCCGGATGAAGGGATTCTTCTTCCGCCGCGGCTTATGGAAACCCTGGGACTTCGCACCGGCGACCTTGCCGCGCTCCGCTCCTATTACCCCGGAAAAAATGAGAAAAGAGACAAAAAAACAGTTGCCGTGAAGGGGGTAATCGCTCAATATATCGGCCAGAGCGCGGTCTGCAGCACAGGCTATATCAACGATCTTCTGGATGAGGAAGCGGTGGTCAACGCAGCGTATATCAAGCTGGAGGATCCGAAATACGAGCAGGAAGTTACGGATCGGCTTGCGGATATGATGGCGGTCAGTACGATCCAGTCGAAATCGGATATTGCCCGCAACACGACCGAGATGCTGAAATCCATGAACACCGTGATCCTGTTCATGCTGTCCGGCGCCAGCATCCTGACCGTAGCGGTCATATACAACATTACGAATATCAACATCTTTGAGCGCAGAAGGGAGATCGCGACCCTTTCGGTCCTCGGGTTTACTGTATCCGAACTGAAGAGCCTGATTTATAATGAGAATTTCTTTATCAGCGTTTTCGGGCTGCTCATCGGAATACCGCCGGGAAGGTACCTGGCCGGACTTGCGGTCAGTATGCAAAGCAACGACAACATACAGCTGTCGCTGGACATGAAGCCTTACAACTACCTGATCGCGATGATCATGATCATATTTTTTACGGCGGCGGCCAATTTTTTGCTTCGAAATAAAATCACTTCCATCGATATGGTTGAATCACTGAAAAGCGCCGAATAAGGAGGAGAGGACGTATGAAAGGGAATATCATAAAAAAGATCAAAGGGATATTAAAAAATAAAAAACTGGCCGGGGGCGCCGGCGCAATAATCGTGATCCTTGCCGTTTCCCTGGGCTGGTCGATATCCAACCGGGGGATGGAAGCGGACACGGCCGAAGCGTTTCGGGGCGAGGTTAAAAAGTATGTGGAAGAAGTGGGAGAAGTCCGTTGCAGGGATGCGACGACCGTATATCTGGAGGGAAGCGGGCGGATCCTGAATATCGCCGTTGAAGAGGGTCAGGAGGTAAAAAAGGGCGATCTGCTGCTGCGCATGGACCCGGTCAGCATGGAAATCGCTTTCAAGAATGCGGAGGAAAGCCTTAACGAAGCCAGGACCCGGTATGCCGCCGGCGATGAGGCATATCGGACTGCGCTTCAGGACTACAACAATACGAAGTTTTTAGCCGGGGAGGGGGCGATCAGCCAGTGGGATTTGACCCAGAAGGAAGCTGCGCTGAAAAACGCCGAAGCGGCTCGGGCCGGATATCAGGCTATACTGGAACAGGCGGAACTCAACCTGCAGAACAGCGCAGTCGCATTGAGCAGACAGCAGCTCCTGTCGCCCATAAACGGGACGGTGCTGGAAAAAAACGTGGAACTTAACGAGCCGGGCGTGCCGGGAGCAGCCGCGTTTGTCATAGGAAACGGAGAAGAAATCGAGATCGAAGCTAAAATCCTGGCAGAGGATGTAACAGAAGTAAAAGTGGGGGATCCTGCGGAAATCATCGCGAGAACGGAAGAAAAAAAGGTGCTGAAGGGAGTCGTGGCGAAAATCGCGCCGACAGCCACAGACGAGATCTCCTCTTTGGGTGTGAAACAGAAGAAGGTCGCCGTGACCATCCGGCCTCTTGGGGCTGCTGCTTCTTTGAAGCCCGGATCGGAAGTAGACGTGAAGGTGATTACGGAGATCAAAGACGGAGTGATCGCCGTACCTGCCGGCGCCGTTTTCGAGTATCAGGGCGAAAGCTGCGTTTTTGTCGTGGAATCGGGAAGGGCAATTATCAGGAGAGTAGAAAGGGGGATCGGCAACGAATCTCTGATGGAAATCACAGAAGGACTGAAGGAGGGGGAGACGGTGCTCTCATCGCCGGACAACAGCATCGAAGAGGGAATGAGGATTCGGATGGATTGATCCGTACACAGATTCGTATTATATGATATAATGGTTCCATAAAGCTTTGAGAATGTACAAAAGAACAATGGGCACGGCGGAAAGCCGGAAAGGAAGAGTAAGCACATGTTTGAAACCTTTGAGAAGCTGCCGGAAAGCAGGAGAGAGCAAATTCTGCAGGTATGCATGGAGGAATTTGTCCGGCACGGCTACATCAACGCCTCTACCAACAGGATCGTAAACCGGCTCGGGATCTCGAAAGGCGTATTGTTTCTGTACTTTAAGAATAAAAAGAGTTTATACCTCTATCTTGTCGAACATGTTTCCAAACTGCTGATCGATGATTACTTCGACCATTTCGGCGGAGGACCGGTCATGGTCATCAACGTCTTCGATCATCTCGGAGAATATTATAAAAAGCTCCTGCAGGAGAAACCGGAACTGATCCTGTTCATGCTGGAGGCGTTTGTCAGAGCTCCTGCGGAGATGAAGGAAGAGGTAGAAGCCAGGCATAGCCAGGTTCACGGAAAAGCAATCAGTTATCTGGATAAAGCGGGATTTCGCGAGGGAATCGACATTGAGACGGTGGTCGATTTGCTGCATATCGTTTCTTATCATGTGGGCCAGATGATATTTGACAAGTATAAAGACAAGGATATCTGTGAAATTAACAGAGAGGAGATCAACAGGAACATCGATTATTTTGAAGAGGTGTTTTCAAAATATATCGATATCCTGAAATACGGCGTCTATGAAAAGCGCCCTGTGAATCATAAGAAATAATGAAGCAACACCCGTAAAAATATGAAGCAACACCCGTCATCGGGTGTTGCTGCTTAAAAACGGCATGACCCATTTCATCGTGTCATACACGACATGACTATTGTTTTCAATGACTCTGAGCTCTGCTTGCGGAACCAGCCTTTTCAGCAGTTTCACCGCCCCGGCCACGTCAGCGGTAGCGTCATTTGCCCCGGCAATGTACAGCACCGGCATGGTCAGCCTGCTCAGTTTTTCATCATGGAGCACCGGCAATGCTCCGGTCAGGGGGTTGAAATGTTCCCCGATCATTCTGGTGACATGGAGCACTTCCTCAGGGATATCGTCATTTCCGAAAACCAGCTTCATCATAGACTTTCGTCCCTTTTCCCCCATCATGAGATACAGGATCGTCCTGAGAACGAAGGACGTCTTCGTAGGAACGATTCCGGCGGGAGCGATGAGCACCAGCTTCTCGACCCGCTGGGGGTAATCAGCAGCGAATTTCAGCGAGATCCATCCTCCCAGCGAATTACCCATCAGTATGGCCCTGTGGATATCAAGGCCGTCCAATACATCCTTTAACCATCGCTGAAACTCATCCGTCGTCTGGTCCAGCCGGTTCTCCTCGCTGTTTCCGGCGTCACCCACAATATCCAGGGAATAGACGTGATACTGTCCGGCCAGAACAGGAATATCCCCAAACCATGCGGCACTGTTGCTGCAGGAGCCGTGGATCAGCACGACAGCCGGCCTGCCGGGATCTCCTGCCTCAAGCACATAGGTCTTGCCGTAGGCCGTATCCACGTATCGCTCCTTGTAAGCGAATCCCACATTGCCGAGCAATTTACTGTAATGGCCCAAAATAAGGCGTCTGCCTTCATCGGTTTTATAGATCTTTAAATCTTTTTTCATTGAACAGCACTTCCCTCCTCTTTTTTATTGATTCAAAAGCCAGGATTCCGCCTCTTCGACGTTTGAGAATGACCGGAAAGCATTTCCTCTATTGCTCTCGATGAGGAACTCCCGGAACCTGCCTTGTTCGGCGTCCTGATCCAGTAAGACGGCGAATTTTATACCATACAGTGCAAATTTCTGCAAGATAGATCCGGCCAATCCGGTGCCCAGGCGAAAGAACTCATCGGACAGTCTTTCTCCGGGAATCAGCAGGAGATTCGTACTATTTTCCGCACATGCGGACAACAGTTCCAACGCATCACTTTCCATCATGATCAGGTGGCCTGTAGGGTTTAATCTAATATAATTCCTTCCGCTTTTTCCAATAACCCGATAATCCATTCTGTCTGCCCCCCTCCCGGATCACCTTTCAGCGTTTTCCAGCAGTGAAGCGACAGCATCCAGTATGGACCGGGTAAGGCTTAAACTCCCCCATATCATGACTCTGACCTTTTGCTCCTGCATGATATATTGCGTCTGCAGGGAAGACGCTCCATATTCCGGCGGTTTTGAATTGACTATGGCGGTCAATGTATTGGCGATCCGCATCGATTCGTTCGTATCGAGGACGGGAATATCGACTACCGCCGAAACCTTGATTTCCTCTCTTTCAATCGCTTCTCGTTCAACCGGCTTACCCAATACGATCCCCGCAGCAGCAGCACCGCTGCCGCCCTCCGTAAATGTGCTCAGGTCATGGCCGCTTACCCGCCAGCCTTTTCCCACTTTGTTTGCCCGCAGCCTGCCTTCCCTGATATACCTCTGCACTGTTTTCGGATGTATTTTCAGCAGTTCTGCGATCTGATCCACGGTATAATATTTCTCTGTCATATGTCTGGCTCCTTTCCCGGCCCGCTTTCTGCGACGCGGGCTGTCCCCGGAATCGCAAATTCCCGGCTTTCGATTCCTCAAAATTATCTATAACAGCATTATAGGTAATAATAAGGAATATGTCAAGAGATTTTTAGAAAATATTGCGAATAATAGGTAGTAATAGGAAACGATAGAAGGTTTTCTATCGTTTCTATCTTTTTTCTATCGTTTCTATCCTTTTATTGTTTTTATCGTTTCGAAGAGTCTAGCAGGAGTTTCGAAGGAATTTCGAAAAAAATCCGATTTTCTGCACCGTTTTTCAATTAAAGGTCAAAAAATGCGCATTTACGGGCGCTACTGATCGTAAAAGGTCCTCAAAACGTGATAATTATGTTCTTTAATTGAAAAACGGTGCAAATTATTACGTTAAAATGCAAAATCCAAATTAAAGCAATAATAACTAATCATTGTAATTACGAACAAATTATGGTACCGTGGTTTCATGAAAGAGTATTTGAGTCATTTTGCAGCCGCGAAAATATGGGATATCCCATATTTCGAGGCCATTCTTGCAACCGAAATTGAAGAAATTGACGTTTCCGGTATCACAGTTTCCGAGCAGGAGAAAAGATTTCGCAATAACGGGAAATGGGTCCATTCGTGCGCACTTGATCTTCCCGCCGGTGCGGTAACGACTCGCGACGGAAGATCTGTTGCCTCCCCGGAATTGTTGTTTCTTGAGCTGGCAGACAAATTGAGCATCCACCGGCTCATCCTACTTGGCCTTCAGTTATGTTCGCATCCGCCGGGTCTGCCTTCCAGGGCAATCACAACAAAACAAAAGCTTATCAGGTTTCTTGCCAAGACTCCGGGACACCGGGGGCGCCGCAAAGCCCTTCGGGCGGTGAAATACGTGGCAAACGGATCTGCATCGGTTATGGAATCGCTTGCTTATATGATTCTGACGCTGCCTTACTCTTTAGGAGGGTACGGCCTTAATGGGGCCGTTTTCAATTACGGGATCAAGCTGAATCATGAAGCGAAAGCACGCCTTGGTCAAAGCCGATGCTTTACGGATCTGTACTATGAACAGGCGAAATTGGCAGTTGAATATGAAAGCTTTGCTCATCACAACAGCCCGTCAGAGCAAGGTAAGGATGTGGTGCGGTCAGCCGTGCTTGAAAGACTGGGTATCAATGTGATGCATTTAAGCACCATCCAGCTATACGATCGAGATGCCTGCAAAGACTTTGCTTATAATCTCGCGGATCGCCTCGGAAAGCGCATCTATATACGCACGAAGAGGTTCGACAGAATGCATACCCTGATGAGGGAATTGCTGCCGAAGAGTGAAATGCTGCCGAAGGAAAAACCGGTATCTTAACCCTAAAGCGAAGCAAGAAGGGATTTGAATTCGACATAAGTACATTCCAGGATTCGACATTCCTGTTGATTTTACAGGTCATTTTCTGTAGAATGTAAGTGTTGTTTAAAAAGCTGTTACTTTGGGCAAAACAACCGCAAAGACATGTGCAAACGGAGAAAGCCCTACGGTTGGATCGTGGGATTTGCGTATCGATATGGGGGAATAAATGAAGGCTTTAAAGGAAAGAATCATAGCAGACGGAATTGGCATCGGAACGGAAATCGTAAAGGTTGATTCCTTTTTAAATCATCAGATCGACGTGGCGCTGCTGGATGAGGTCGGTCTGGAATTCGCGCGGCGGTTCGAAGGGTGCGGCGTGTCGAAAATACTCACCGTGGAAGCATCCGGCATCGCGATTGCCTGCATGGCGGCGCGGCATATGGGAAACATCCCGGTGTTATTTGCGAAGAAAGCGGCGCCGAGCACCATGACGGAGGAATTCTACGGGGCCGAGGTAAAATCCTTTACCAAGGGAACGACTTCGGTGGTGCGGGTATCGAAGAAATATCTGAATCGGGGAGACCGGATCCTGATCCTGGACGACTTTCTCGCCCATGGCGAAGCCGCCATCGGAATGGCGGAGCTGGTGGAACAGGCCGGCGCCGAGCTGGTGGGCGTCGGCGCGGTGATAGAGAAGGAGTTTCAGGGAGGCGGCAGGCGTCTCAGGGAAAGAGGATGCCGGGTCGAGTCGCTGGCGGTTATCGGGTCCATCCGGGACGGAAAGATCTACTTCCTTGACTAGCTCGATCATTTGTCCTGCAAATGGTTGGCGAGCCAAACCAATTTGCCCGATTTGTGCATCAAATAGTCGGCGAGCCAAACCAATTTGCCCAATTTGTCCTGCAAGTGGTTGGCGAACCAATAAATCGAACAATGTAACCGGTACACGAATAAATCGTACGCCCAGGAGCGAACTATATACATTTTTTTCTAAATATAATCAAGATTATTGCCGGGTTTCTATTTACTATAGGGAGCCGGAAAGAGTATAATAAATTATCAATCATCGCTTAATTCAAAACATGGAGGAGAATGAAAGTTATGAAAAAGTTTTTAGCATTATTTCTTGTACTTGCTCTCGTAATGACTTCTTTGGCTGGCTGCGGCGGCGGAGCAACAGAAGATGAAGCCCCTGCCGAAACCGGCGAACCGGAAATGACCGTTGGCTTTATTTACATCGGACCTGCCAGGGACGGCGGTTTCTCCGAAGCGCATGACAGAGGCAGACAGGCTATGGAAGAGTATTTCGGCGGCAAAGTCAAAACTTTGTATGCTGAGAATGTTCCAGAAGAAAAGCAGGCTGTTGAGAGCGCGGCTGTTACCATGATCGATCAGGGCGCCAGCGTAATCATCGGAACAAGCTACGGCTTCATGGACGCTCTCGAGTCTCTCGCAGCCGAGTATCCGGACGTTATGTTCATTCACTTCTCAGGGAATAAGATGAATGATACCAACTTCGGTAACTTCTTCGGCGCAATGGAAGAACCGAGATACCTTGCGGGTATGGTTGCCGGTTTGATGACGAAATCAAACAAGATCGGCTACATCGCAGCATTCCCATACACCGAATTATTGATCGGAATCAATGCGTTCACCCTTGGCGCAAAATCGGTCAATCCGAGCGCGGAAGTCAAGGTGGTTTATACAAACTCATGGTATGATCCGGCAAATGAAAAGGCTGCCGCGGAAGCGTTGCTGGCTCAGGGCTGCGACGTTCTGGAACAGCACTGCGACACCACCGGACCTCAGATCGCTGCGGAAGCGGCCGGCGCTTATGCCATCGGTTACAACCTGGACAGCAGAGACGCTGCTCCGGGAGCGTTCCTCACGGCTCCGCTGTGGCACCATGAAGTGTACTATATCAAGGCCGTACAGGAAATCATGGACGGAACATGGAAACCGGAAAGCTACTACGGAACGATGGCAGACGGTTATGTCAGCCTTGCCGAGATGACCGATCTGGTTCCTGCAGACGTACAGGCGAAGGTTAAGGAAGTGGAAGCCAAGATCAAAGCCGGAGAATTCCCGATCTTCGTCGGACCGATCAAGGATAACGCAGGCAATATCGTTGTTCCGGAAGGAACCACTCTTGACAGAGCAGGGATCTGGAGCATGGATTATCTGGTAGAGGGAGCAACCGGAGCAACGGAATAAGCAGACCGAATCGACCGAATACCGAATCCACTATAAAAAACGTAACAGGGATCAAAGCATCTGGAGGGCTTTCAATGCAATCGAACGTTGCAATTCAAATGGAGAATATCTCAAAGGCCTTTGGGGTAATCAAAGCCAACGAAGATGTGAATTTAACTGTATATAACGGCGAAGTACACGCTCTCCTCGGAGAGAACGGAGCCGGCAAAAGCACTTTGATGAATATGCTGTCGGGGATCTATAGCCCCGACAGCGGTTCTATTTTTATACAGGGACGCAAAGTCCGCTTCACATCGCCAAAGGATTCCATCGCGCTGGGGATCGGAATGATCCACCAGCATTTCAAGCTGGTCGACGTGCTGACCGCCAAGGAAAATATCATATTGGGCCAGAAGGGCGGTTTTTTTACGAAAGGAAAGGAATTGTCCAGAAAGGTCAGGACAATCTCCGACCAATACGGTCTGGACATCAATCCCGATAAAAAGGTTTATGATATGTCTGTCGGCGAAAAACAGACACTGGAAATCATAAAAGTTTTATATCGAGGCGCGAAAATTCTGATCATGGACGAGCCTACTGCGGTGCTGACGCCGCAGGAGATCAAAAAGCTCTTCCAGATCATTCGAAATATGAGAGATCAGGGCTGTGCGGTGATCATCATCACCCACAAGCTCAATGAAGTCATGGAAATAAGCGACCGGATTACCGTCCTGAGAAAGGGAAGATCCGTCGCAACGGTAGAGACCGCGAAAGTCGGGATCCCGAACCTCATCGAAATGATGGTAGGGAAAAAGGTAGATCTTGCCATCGAAAAGAAGATCATGGAAGTGAAAACGCCGATGCTTCAGGTTGACGGCATCCATGTGGTCGATCAGGAGAAGAAGCTGGCCCTGGATGACGTGAGCTTTACGCTGAACGGCGGGGAGATCCTCGGCGTGGCGGGCGTTGCCGGAAGCGGGCAGAAGGAGCTGTGCGAAACCATCGCCGGACTCATACATGCGGATAAAGGCAGGATCTTTTTCGAAGGAGACAACATCGTCGGCAAAACGCCGCGGGACATCATACGGCTGGGGATCCGCATGGGATTCATTCCGGAGGATCGTCTGGGAATGGGCCTGGTGGGCTCCATGGATATCGTCCACAACATCGTGCTCAAGGATTATCAGAATCAGCCTGGGATCTTTCTGAAGAGGGCGGAGTGCGCGGAAAAGGCGGACAAGATCGTGAAAAAGCTCGATATCCAGACGCCGAGCATCTACTCGCCGGTCAAGAAGCTTTCCGGCGGCAATATCCAGAAGGTTCTGCTCGGAAGAGAAATAGACTCCAATCCCAAGGTCCTCATCACGGCGTATCCGGTGAGAGGTCTTGATATCGGAGCATCCTATAAAATATACGATCTGCTCAACGAGCAGAAGGAAAAGGGCGTAGGCGTCCTGTTTATCGGGGAGGATCTGGACGTCCTGATCGAACTGTGCGACCGCATCATGGTATTGTTCAACGGTCATATCACCGGAATTGTAGATCCGTCCAAG
>ENA-UOYA01005153-UOYA01005153.1-activated-sludge-metagenome-genome-assembly--contig:-NODE-5153-length-10502-cov-6.211257_pt1 | contig 10502 bp, 8 predicted proteins | sample MGYA00238163_ERZ764804 | MGnify/ENA primary metagenome ERZ764804 (study PRJEB28919, sample SAMN05720223) | activated sludge metagenome | isolation source: Anaerobic digester | place: Hong Kong...
CTTCCGATCTCCCGTCAGAAGTGCGCGCGCCATCGCACCCGCTTTTGACTGGCGATGCGGCAGGAGCCGCGCCGTCGCGCAGACATCGAGCAGAGCGCCATAAACTTCGGGGTCTTCATCGCCGAACGCGACAAGATGGACCGGCGCAATCCGGGCAAGCGCCTTGAGCACATTCCAGCTTCGAATCCTGTCTCCCCGATCCGGCGGAAAGGGGGAGCGATGCGCCAGGAACAATATGTCGCCGCTCATCCCAGTCCCCGGGAAATCCACGGGCCGAGAAGATTGGCAATCGGCAGCGGCAGCTTTTGCCAAAGCGACACCTGCAGCCGGTATTTGGGGCTGAGCGGATTGACATCGCGCACGGGCTGACCATCGGTCGAGCGCTTCGCATAGCGCAGCGGCATGCCTTCAAAGCCCCAATTCTTCTTGAAAGCCGCCGGCCCTGTGCCCGCCTTGGAGCGACCAAAGTCGAAATGCGTGCAACCCTTGTCACGCCGCGCATGGAGCATCAGCGCGTAGTACATCATGTCGTTGGCACGCCACGTCCGCGCATCGGCAACGCCACCGCCCCAATAGGGATAGACGACGCCCTTGTGATAAAGTGACAGTACTGAGGCCAGCGGGCGGCCCTCCTTCGACACCGTCAGGATGTCGGCATCATCGCCAAAGGCGGCCAGTACTTCGGAAAACAGCGTGCGCGGGAAAACCGGCGTCCCGAGGTTGCGAACGCTTTCGGCATAGACGCGGTAGTGTGCGGCCAAATCTTCGGCGCGGCCGCCCACCCGGACATCGAGATCAAACCCAAGCGCGCGGCGCACTTCGGCGCGCTGCTTGCGCGGGATTGCCTGAAGCTGCGCCTCGTCGTCCCCGGCGAGCGGGCGGACGAAGCCGAGATAGGTCTCTTCGTCGATCTTCCAGCCGGTGTCCGGCATCGGTCCACCGCGCAGTTCCACGGTTCCGCAACCGCATTGGCGACCATGCGCGACCATGGCCTCGATCAAACCCGCTTCCTGGCCCAGAACGCCACCGCCAACGGCAAACCCAGCCGAGACGAGCGCATTCCCAAAGAGTGGTGAGCGCACTTCATGGAGAGGCAGGACGCCTGCAATTCCTGACGCGCCTTCCGCGACAAGATAGTGCGCCTTGGCGCCACAGGCGCGCTCGATGGCGATGCTCCATGCCGTGCGATGAAATGGCGTTGAACTGTCCTGTGCAGCCACAAAGACATCAAGACGTGCGCGCTCGATCGGGTCGCTCAGGTCAGCGGTGCGAATGCCCGTCAGCGGGTGGACGGGAGAAGCATTCATGCCACCCGCCCGCGCTCGGCGTTGACGATCTCATCGACGCGGGTCCAGCCGAAGTCGCCGGTCAGACGCCGCAGCTTCGCTGCCATGACGCCAAGATTGGTATAATGGCGCAACCGCGACTTGAGCGGAGCATGCGCCATGAAAGGCTGGCCGGGATCCATATCCCACGGATGGAAATAGAAAACCGAGGATCGCCCTTCCCCGTTCACGCGGCCAACCGCCCAGCGTGAAAGTCCATAGGGCAAAAGGCGGAAGAAGCCTCCCCCACCCGCGGCGAAATTGCGCCCCGCGACGCGAACGGTCGAGACCGGAAATTCGATGAGATCATGGTCGGCAAGCGGCCTCCACATGAAGCGCGGCGCTTCCGGCCAGCCATAATGATCATGCACCAAAGGTGCGACGCTGGAGGAATAGCCATACCCCGCCTCGGCAAGCGCGTGGTGTGCCCAGGGCGTGCGGGCATCAATCGAGAAATTGGGCGCGCGATAACCAGTGACGGCCACGCCGCCCGCCTGCTCAAGCTGCGCCTTGGACTTCTTCACATCCTCGGCAAATTCCACCGCATCCATCAGGAAGACACGCTTGTGGTCACAGCCATGGCTTGCGACTTCATGGCCCTGTTCGGCAATCCGGCGGATAAGAGCCGGATGGCGCTCCGCAACCCAGCCAAGCGTGAAGAACGTCGCCTTTACGCCTGCATCGGCAAAGAGCTGGAGGACGTTGTCGGTGTTGCGCTCGACGCGCACCTCATGGCGCGGCCAATCCTCCTTGCGGATGACCGTTTCAAACGCGCCGACCTGAAACCAGTCCTCTACGTCCACCGACATGGCATTGCGGATCATCTGTGCAGCCCCGCGTCAGGCCACGGGCGAGGGAACTCGCCGGGCGGCATTCTCGCCTTCCACCCAATCGATCAGCAGGTTGAGCACATGGCGGAGCGCGGCTTCCTGCTCAGCCACTTGCGCTTCGAGCATCGTCACGCGGGCTGCAATGTCGAGCGCAACCGTATCATCAGTGAAGTGCGCACGCGCCAGCGTTTCCGGCTCGGGCTTCGGCCGCATCGAGGGGCGACCGTCATTTTCCTCATGGCTCAGATCATTGACCACCGAGTCAATATGACGCGCCTCGATCGCATCCGCATCCTCAAGCGCCGCCATCAGCAAAGCGCGCGTCATGACAAGATTGATCCTGCGCGGAACGCCATCGGTTGCGCGGAACAAGGCAGGTGCCATGTCCTCTGCGATGCCCGGCCTGCCCTTCCAGCCGACGTGACGCAGGCGATGTTCAACATAGGTCTGGACTTCATCCTCATCCATCGGCGTCAGATGGTGTGACGCAATGACACGCTGGCGCAATTGCTCCAGCGACGGAGAGGCAAGCGTTTCCTTGAATTCGGGCTGGCCGAGCATCAGGAATTGCACGACCGGCTGGCCGCCGCTGTTGAAGTTGGAGATCATCCGCAGCTCTTCGAGCGCGCCAATGGTCATGTTCTGCACTTCGTCCACGACGATGAGCAGCCGCTTGCCAGAACGTGCGCGCAGCGAGAGCTGATCTTCGATGATCGTCAGCGCATGTGCCCGGTCGGTCGGTGTGGTCATCACGCCCATCGCATTGGCGAGCAGAACCAGAACGTCTTCGCCGCGAATAAGCGTCGAGCTGAGCTGGATTGCCTCAACGCGCGAAGGATCAATGGTTTCGAGCAGATGGCCGACCAGCGTCGTCTTGCCTGCCCCCACTTCACCCGTGATGACGATGAAGCCTTCTCCCAGCACCAGACCATAGCCGAGATACGCCATGGCCTTGCGGTGCGTCGCGCTCTCGAACCAGAAGCCGGGATCAGGCGTCAGTTGGAACGGTCGACCCGTCAGCCCGTAATGTTCGTTTTCCATGTTACTGAACCCAATTCCCAGATCAGAAGCTGTAGCGCAGGCCGGCAAAGGCCGAAGCGATGAGATTGCCGTCAAATCCGTCAACGCGACTAGAATATAGACCCAATGTGGCATTGGCATCCAGTTTTCGCGTCAGACGGTGCGTGATTGATCCCGTGGCGCCGGTGGAGAGAATGTCCCCTGCCCCGGCAATGCCCGGATCGAACAATGTCACGAAGATATCGCCGGTCAGGTCAGTCCGCTCGCTCAGCGCATAGCCGATGCTGCCCTGCCCATACCACATCTCGTCGCGCACGCCGTTATTGGAGAAAACCCCCGGCTGGGTGGTCGCGACATATTTGCGCTGGTTATACCCGGCCCCAAGCCCCGCCTTCCAGCGGCCCCGCTGGGTGGACCAGAGAAGCGCCAAACCACGGTTGCGATAGGCCGCCGTACTGATGGCGCCAAGCGCATCATTGAGGCAGGTGCCCGTTCCGGCATCACCAAAGATGCAGCCGGAAACATTGCCCGCCAGCACGTTGCGCGGAATGATGAACGATGTCGGCAGCCGCGAGAGATTGTCATTGAGTTGCTGGCCAAAGGTCTGCACCTCGTCATAGAGCACGGCCTGCACCACGCTGTGCTGGGTCGCCTGCCAGTTGAGCGAGCCGGTATAGCTCATGCTGCCATAGCGACGGCCGACACGCGCTTCGAGCGAGGTGCGCTTGCTGGGGCGCCACAGGACGCCTGCATCCCAATAGAGCCCGTCAAACTCATAGCTGAGCTGGCGTGGCGCTGCCTTGTCCGTCACGAAGCGACCATTGGCATCAATGACGGGCGCTCCTGCCGGATCGAGGAGCACGGGCCGCTGGCTCACGGTCAAATCCTGATAGCCAACGCCCCCAACGAGCGCGAGCGTCGGCGTGACCGGCAGCGTCACATCGCCGCGCACGCCCTTGTTCTGGAAGCGCTGGTCAAGCTGCCCCGCATCCTCGCGCTCATAATATCCGCCAATGGTCCAGCCAAAGGGCAACACGCCGGGGTTCATCCCGATGCTCGCCGTGGCGGTGTGGCTGAGCGAGTCGCTGAAGCGGTCCAGCACCGGCTGCCCGATAGGCGTCACGAAATTGTCCTTGGCGCTGACGCGCGTATAGCCAACGCGGTAGGCCGCCGAGAGATCAAGCGCACCAATCGACCTGGCGAGCGTCGGCCCGGCATAGGCGCTATAGACCTGCGTCACATTGTCAGTGCGGCCAACGAGCAAGGCAGGTGCATCGCCCCGGAAGTCAGAGCGCGCACGTGTGGCAAGTGCGCCTGCCTCAAGGCTCAACAGGTCCGGCACGACATCCAGCCGCGCGCGCGCAAGCCCGGTGTGTACAGATTGATCCGCGACCGAATTGCCCCAGCCGAAGCGACGCTCATAGCGGTAGTTGAGCTGCACTTCCGAGCGCGGCCCTTTGACCGAGGCATCAATCCCCGCCGCCAGCATGCTGTAGGTGAGGACATCACCGCCGTTCTTGAGGTCAGCCGTCAGAATCTGGCCAACTTCCAGATAGGGCGAAACATCCGTTTTTGCCTCGGCAACGCCCGGCATGCCCGCAGTGAAAAACGCCAGTGCCGAGCAGGCAGACAATACGCGGTTACACGCGGCCATTTCTAGCCTCCATATCCATAATAAGAACCATAGCGTGAGCCACCGCCGGTAAAGGTGGTGCCATTCAACAAGAGCTGCATGTGCGCGTGACCGCTCAGGAGCTTCACGGCCTCGGCCAGATCATGCTCGCTCGTCTTGTCCGCGCGCACGACCATGAGGACTTGCCCCATATGCTGGGCGAGCGCTGCCGCCGGAGACGCAGCCAATGCGGGCGCACAGTCAAAAATGACGATGCGGGCAGGGTTGCGCGCGATCAGTTGATCAACAACGCCCTGCGCTTCGGACGAGGCCAGCAACTCGGTATCACGATGCGTCTGGTGGCCCGCCGGCAGAACCAGCAAATTGGGCACCGACGTGCGGATGACATATTGCTCGGGGTCCGTTCGATGCACGAGCGCATCAATCAAGCCCGATCCGCCGCCCAAGCCCAAAGTCGAGAGAATTTCGGGCTTGGCCACATCGGCATCGACCAGCAGCACCTCGACATTGCGCTCGTTCGCCAGCGAAAGCGCGAGGTTGATCGAGCAGAATGTCTTGCCCTCATTGGGGTGGGCCGAACAGACGAGGATCGCCCTGCCCCGCTCCACGGCCGGCGTTGAGCGCCCGCCAAAGGCATTGAGCAGCAGATAGCGCTTCACGATGCGGAACTCTTCCGAGAGCGCGGTGGGCGGGTGGCCCGGGACGATGAAGCCTGATTCGGCCAGCTTGTCCGGATCAATCTCTCCAAAAGGTGCTTCCGCCCCGCCGGGCTTTGGCGCGGGCGCAGGAGCTGTTTCGAGTGTCGGCCTCACCGCTTCAGGCTGCGGAGCCTCAAGCGTTTCGGGCCGGGATTGCGCGATGGTATCGGACGCGCCGGGCAGAAGCGGCTCATCAAGTACCCGCTCCACAGGCATGCTCGGCGGGCTACGGAGCATCTTGTCCAGCCCGTAATGTGCAGCCGCACGCTCAATCAGCGAGCGCTGATCCGGTTGGGGCTTTTCTGGTTTCATATCCGGCATTTCCATTACGCCACGCCGCTACGCTGGATCATGTCGACAACAAGGAGGAGCGCATACAGCCCTCCGAGTGCTGCCAGGCTTCCGGCAAACAGCCTGTTGCGCCGCTGCGCGATCTGCTTTGCCGCCGGTGTCGCCACCTGCGAGATCGCGCCGATCACGGGCAGGCCCGTTGCCTGCGCAAGCTTTTGAACCGTCGGGTAACCGCTCTGCAACTGGCTGAGCGCAAACGCGCTGCCAATGCCTGCCAGAAGCCCTGCCACGAGAACACCCGTCATCAGCATCGGACGGTCCGGCGTGACGGCGTTGCGCGGGCTCGACGGCGGATCGAGCACCCGGAAGATCACCGCATCGGTTGAGGACGCAAGCTGGCCCTGCAGGCGGATTTCCTCGCGGTCAGCCAGCAGCTTGTCATACTGGATCTTGACCGCCTCATAGTCGCGCGTCAGCCGGTCCTGCTCGGCAGCGACCCCTGGCTGCTCGGCCTGTTTGGCCGAATATTGGCCAAGTTCTGCCTGCAACTGCGCCCGGCGTGCCGAGAGCGCGGCCACGGTTGCCTGTTTTTCAGCCGCCATTGCGCGCAGCGAAGTGTAGGCCGGGTTGGGGGAAGCGTAGCCACCGCCTCCACCACCCCGGCTGGCCGAAGCGCGCGCACGCGCCAACTGGGCTTTCAAGGCCTGCATGTCGGGATGACTGTCTGTCCAGCCACGCGACTGGGCGTCTGCAATCTGCCCCTCAAGTGCGGCAACGCGGCCATCAACCGAGGCAGCCCCCGCGACCGAAGGCGCAACTCCGCCCATCTGACCGTTGATCGCGGCAAGCGAACCTTGTGCTGCCATCAGCGAGGAGTCGATCTGGTTGAGTTCGCTGCGGGCCGCTTCCATGCGCGTCTGCACCGAGCCCACGCCCGGCAGAAGCCCAAGCGAATTGCGCTCGAAATCAACGCGGCGCGCCTCGGCGGAGCGCAACTGCTCTTCCTTCTGGGCGATCTGCTGATCGAGGAATTTCAGCGACTGGCTCGTTTCCTGACGATCGCCACTCAGATTATCCTCGACGAAAATGTCGATCATCTTCTGAACGATCGCCTTGGAAAGCTTCGCATTTTCGGCATCAGACATGCCACCCAAACCGACGCGCGCGCTGATTTCAAACAGGTTTTCCTGCTGCTCGACAATCTTGATGCTGCTGCGCAGGCCCGAGGCGAGCCCCGAGATTTCCTCGTCGGTCGAAACCGTGTTGCGCAGATCAGTACCGCGAACCACCTTCTCAAGGTTGACGGTCGAGGTCAGCGTCCGCTTGACGCGATCCACGTCGCGCTGGCGCGAGTTGGGTGCCACGCCGATCTTGTCGGGCAGCAGCGTTTGCATCTGCACGAAGATGCGCGCCTGCGATTCATACCGATTAGGGATCATGCTGGTAACGACCCAGCCGACGAGACACACCGCCCAGGTAACGGCAAGCGCCAGCCAGCGGCGACGCCAGACGCCGTGCAGGAGCAGCAATATTTCTTGATAGATGTTGCCCATAACGCTCTACTTAGAAAGCCGATTCTGGAATGATGATCACATCACCCGGCTGCAGGCGCACATTGGCGGAAGTATCGCCACGCTTGAGCAGATTGCCGATCTTGATCGCATATTCCTTCTGCTTGCCGGTCATCCGGTCAAAGCGAACGAGACGCGCCTTGTTGCCTGCGGCAAACTCGGAAAGACCGCCAACCGCAATCATCGCATCCAGCAGCGTCATGTTTGCGCGGAATGGAATGGAGGCAGGCTTCTCGGTCGCACCCACGATCCGCACCTGCTGCGAATAGGTGCCCGCGAAATTATCAACGATCACCGAGACAAGCGGGTTCTGGATATATTCGGAAAGGACGAGCTTGATGTCCTGCGCCAGCATCGTCGGTGTTTTGCCGACGGCGGGCATGTCCGTGATGAGCGGTGTCGTTATGCGCCCATCGGGTCGCACCTGCACTTTTGCCGACAATTCCGGATTGCGCCAGACGAACACATTGAGCTGATCGAGCGGCCCGATAACATATTCCTCACCCGGGCCTTCCTGCATTGCGACAAAAGACGCAGGCGGAAGCTCTGCTCCGCTGCGTGCTGTCGCACATCCTGAAAGGGTCAGCGCTGTCAGGCAAACGCCTAGCAACGCCTTGGAATTACGCCCCGTTCCCATTTCTTGCATACCTCACAAGCCCCGGATGCCACCCGAATAGCACGGATAGCCCCTCCAATTTGGAGTTTCTTTTGCCGGAAAGAGGTGAATATACTGTTAGGAACGTCCAGTTTTCGGCATCATTGGCACGAGTGTCCCGTTTTGGGTCAGACGTTGAGCAGCAATTCGCGTGCAGGTGCATGGCCAAGAAAGGCCGAAGGACTGGCTGTCGCCCCATAGGCCCCCGCCATGAATACGGCGATGACGTCACCTTCTTCGGCGCGCGGCAACATCACCTGGTCTGCCAGCCGGTCAAGCGGCGTGCACAGGCAGCCGACAACACTTGCTTCTTCCACCGGCTCTGCCCCGAATTTCGACGCGACCGCGACCGGATAGTTGCGCCGGACAACAGTGCCGAAATTGCCACTCGCCGCGAGCTGATGATGCAGCCCGCCATCGGTCACGAGGAATATCTCGCCATGGCTGACCTTCCGGTCGATGATGGTCGTGAGATAGACCCCGGCTTCGGCGACGAGATAGCGCCCCAGTTCCATCGCAAAAACAGTTTCTTCAATAATATCATCACGTTGTGATAAATTCTTATCAAGGACTTCACCAACAGCATCAATGTCAACCGGCTTGTCACCGGGAAAATAGGGCACACCCAGGCCGCCCCCCAGATTGACGAAGGCAGGGCCATGACCAGCCTCCTGCGCCAGTCGTGCCGCGAGAGCGATTGTTTGCGCCTGTGTGTCGGAAATTGCCTGCGCATCCAGCGCCTGTGATCCGGCAAAGATATGGAAGCCGCGCCAATCGGCCCCGGCGTCAACCAGATGACGCACAAGGGCCGGAACCCGCTCCGCATCCACGCCAAAGGGCTTGGCGCCGCCCCCCATGCGCATGCCGGATCCCTTGAGGTCAAAGTCCGGATTGACGCGCACCGCGAGCTTTGGCGCCTTGCCGAGCCTGTCGGCGATCAAAAGTGCACGCCGCGCCTCGCCTTCCGACTCCAGATTGAGGACGACATCCGCGCGAATGGCGGCTTCAAGCTCCGCATCGCGCTTGCCCGGCCCGGCAAAGGAGATGTGCGACGCGCCCGATGCCAGCGCAACCGCCACTTCGCCGCCCGAGGCAACATCCAGCCCGTCGACAATCCCGGCCATTGCGTTGATGAGCGCGGGCAAGGGATTGGCCTTGATCGCATAATGGATGCGCAACTCACGCGGCATGGCCGCACGCAGCACCGCCACCCGAGCCTGAACAAGCTCAAAGTCATAGACGAACAGCGGCGTGCCGCCTGCCCGCGCGATCAACGCGTTCACAGGCTCCCCCCCCACGGATAACCAACCATCTGCGCAGCCGAAGCCCGGCGGAATTGCACCCATCGGCTTCATGACGCCGCTCCTTCTAACATCTCGATCCGGATCGCGGCGCGGTCCAGCTTTCCATTGGGGTTGCGCGGCAAGCTCTCGCGCCACATGATGCGCTGCGGCTGCATGAAGGCGGGCAGTTCGCGTCTGAAATACTGCTCAAGCGCAGCCGCATCAGTGCCGTCGCCGCGCGCAACGAGCAGAATGGATTGGCCAAGCCGCGCGTCAGGAACGCCCAACGCAATCGCCTCGCTCGTAACGCCGCTGGCGATGGCAACTTCCTCGATTTCGGTGGGGCTGATGCGGTTGCCCGCGCATTTGATCATCTCGTCATCACGGCCGACGAAATAGAGCAACCCTTCGGCATCGCGCCGCACGGTATCGCCGGACCAGACGGCTGTGCCGCCATGATGCGACCAAGCGGGCGCTGGACGAAAGCGAAGCGCCGTGCGTTCTGCATCCTGCCAATATCCTTGCGCGACGAGCGGACCGGCATGAACCAGTTCACCCGGCTCATCCACGCTCGCAGGTTCGCCATCAGCACGCACCACCATGATTTCGGCAAAGGGAATGGCCTTGCCCATTGATGTCGGATGGGCGGCAACCAGAGCAGGCTCGAGATAGGTCGACCGAAACGCCTCGGTGAGGCCGTACATCGGATAAAGCGCCGCATTCGGGAACAGTGCCGCCAGCCGGTTGACGAGCGGCACGGTGAGCGCACCGCCCGAATTGGTCAGGCGGCGCAAGCGTTCCGCCACGTCCGCAGGCCAATCCACGTCGCACAATTGCGTCCACAAAGGCGGCACGCCTGCCAGTGTCGTGACGTCATGACGCTCGACGGCCTTCACCACATCGCGCGCCGTCAGATAATCGAGCGGGATCACGGCCCCGCCAGCCGCCCAGGTTGAAAAGAGCTGATTCTGGCCATAGTCAAAGCTCAGCGGCAACACGCCCAGCACCCGGTCTTGTGCACCAATCCCCAGATAATGCGCGACGCTCACCGCACCGAGCCACAGGTTCGCATGGCTCAGCATCACGCCCTTGGGCCGTCCGGTGGATCCGGAGGTGTAGAGAATGGCGACCAGCGCATTCACATCGGCATCCGAGGCGGGCAGAGGCGTTAGTGTGCCTGCCTGCGCCTCCAGCTC
>ENA-UOYA01005155-UOYA01005155.1-activated-sludge-metagenome-genome-assembly--contig:-NODE-5155-length-10497-cov-6.133404_pt1 | contig 10497 bp, 11 predicted proteins | sample MGYA00238163_ERZ764804 | MGnify/ENA primary metagenome ERZ764804 (study PRJEB28919, sample SAMN05720223) | activated sludge metagenome | isolation source: Anaerobic digester | place: Hong Kong...
CAGCATGAACATGCGCACGATGGGCCTGGCCTCCTGCTGGGCGATGCCCTGCGGGCGTGCCAGCCACCACAGTACCGCGAACCAGACGAACAGGCCGATGACCAGGATGTACTGCCATGCGCGGCCCAGCTCCAGATACTCCCAGCCCTGGTTGCCCAGCCAGAACCACCAGGCGCCCATCAGCCCGGACATGCCCGCCCATTCCCCCAGCAGGCTGCCGACGATCACGAGCAGGAAGGCGGCAAACAGCAGATGCGCCCACAGGCCAAGGGCGGCCGGCACCTTCTGGCGCAGCGTGCTGCCCAGAAAGAGCGCGGCGGCCACGTAGGCCGTGGCGATCCACATGATGGCACTTTGCAGGTGCCAGGTGCGCATCAGGTTGCTGGGGAAGATGCGCTCCAGCGGGATGCCGTAGAAGCCGCCCGGCTCGATCCGGAAGTGCGCCGTCGCCCCGCCCACCAGGGTCTGGAACAGCCACACGGCGGCCACGATGACGAAGAACTTCACCAGCGCGCGCTGCCCTGCGGTGGCCTGGCCGGGAACGATGCGCGGCTCGACCTTGCCCGCGCTGATCCAGCCCAGATAGTCGAACCGGCCTGAAGCAAGCAAGGCCGCGCCGACGCCCACCAGGAACACGACCAGGCTGAGCGCGCTCCAGAAGGTGGCCTGCGGCGCCGGCAGATTGCCCACCGACGGGTCATACGGAAAATTCATCGTGTAGGAGGACGTGGCGCCGGGGCGATTGGCCACCGACGCCCAGGCCGCCCAGGTCACGAAGTCCGTGAATTGGGCCAGCTCCTTCGGATCCGAGATCCAGTCGGGCTTCAAGCCCCCGTTGTTGCTGGAATCCCTGAAGTACTCGCGCCAGTAGGCCTGCTGCCCGCGCCAGGCCTGGGTCTCCGCCGGCGTGAAGCTCAGCGTGTCGGTTGCCGCATCGAAGCGGTTTTGCTTGAGCAGCGCCGCCACCTGACCTTGGACAGCCGACTTTTGCTGTGCATCGAGTTGCTCGAAGGGCTTGCCGAACTGCTGCCGGGCCAGCGCCGCGCCGGCATCCACGCCCATCTGGTGCAGCGCCTGCGCCGAATAGTCGATCCCCAGGTAGGCCCCATGGCCCCAGATCGAACCGTTGTTCATCAGGCCATAGCGCAGAAACACGGCTTGCCCCGCCTGCACGTCCGCCCGGGTAAACAGCGTGGTGCCGTCGCTGGAGACCACCTTGCCCGGAATCGGCGGTGCGTGGCGGTAGCCCAGCACCGTGATCGCGATCAGCACGGCGCCGCCGAACACGAAGACGCCAATCAGGGCGCGCAGCCACCAGCGCGACAGCGGCGCGTCGTCCATCGATCCAATCCTGTCGTTCTCTTGCATGATTGCTCCTCGTGCTGGACATTCGGATCAAGCGCTTCCATCGATGCGCGCGACGGGTTCTTCGCGCGGCAAGGTTTGAATCGAAGCCGCGCGCGACCGGGCAGGTCGCTTGATTTTGCGGCGAGGTCTATTTCTGGGTCTTTTGCAAGGCCATGCTGGACCTCATCACGTGCTCGGAGGCCGACTTGTCCAGGTTGAGCTTGCAGTACTGGTCCAGTTCGGGCTTCAGCCTTTCTTCGACGCCCAGCTTGTCCACGATGATCGAGGTGACCTTCTTGGCCACCGGGGCGGGTTGCGCAGTGCCCTGGATGAAATTGGTTTTTGCCGTTTCGTCCATCGCAAGGTAGTCCCTGCAACTGAGCTTGGGCGGGCCGCTGGCAGCCGGCGCGGCCTGCGCCAGCGGCGCGCCAACGCTCAGGGCAACGGCCAGTGCCGACAGGCAGGTGAAGGTTTTCATGCCGGCCTCCTGTGAAGCGCAGGTCTATTGCATGAACCAGCCATGGCTGACCACCAGCGACTGGCCGGTGAGCGCGTTGCTCGGCCACGCGGCAAAGGTGAGCGCGGCCTGGGCGACGTCGTCCACGGTGGTGAATTCGCCATCGACCGTGTCCTTGAGCATCACGGTCTTGATCACGTCGGCCTCGCTGATGTGCAGCTCGGCGGCCTGCTCGGGGATCTGTTTTTCAACCAGCGGCGTGCGCACGAAGCCGGGGCAGATGACGTTGCTGCGGATGTTGTGCGCCGCGCCCTCTTTGGCGATCACCTTGGCCAGCCCTTCCAGGCCGTGCTTGGCGGTCACGTAGGGGCTCTTGAGCTTGGACGCCTCCTTGGAGTGCACCGAACCCATGAAGATGATCGAGCCGCCACGGCCCGACGCAATCATCTGGCGCACCGCCGCGCGTGAGGTGAGAAAGCCGCCGTCCAGGTGCACGGCCAGCAGCTTCTTCCAGTCGGAGAACTTGAAGTCCTCGATTGGCGCGACGATCTGGATGCCGGCGTTGCTGACCATGATGTCGACCGCACCGAGTGCCTTTTGCACCTGGGCAAATCCGGCATCGACCGCGGCTTCGTCGGTCACGTCCATGGCCACGGCCAGGGTCTTGACGCCTTTCTTGCCGATGGCGTCGGCGGTGGCTTGCGCGTCGGCCAGCTTGAGGTCGGCGATGACGACGTTGGCGCCGGCGTCGGCGTAGACCTCGGCGATGCGCTTGCCCAGCCCGCTGGCGGCGCCGGTGACGAGGGCCGTCTTGCCCTTGAGGCTGAGGGTGGTGCTGGCTTGCACGGGTGAGCTGCTCATGAGCTTTCTCCTGGTGTTTGTGAATGAAATCGGTTGTTTTCGCCTGTCGATCAAGCGCAATCAGCTATCAAATTGATACTACGCGGCTTTCTTGCGGGTGCCGGCGCCGTCGGTCAGGTAGTCGTGCACCACCTCGCCCAGGCCCAGCGTGAGGTCGGTCAGGATGTGCACCGCGCCCACCACCTCCAGCACCGGCAGGCGCGCCACCGGGGCCAGCGCGTGCTCGAACAATTGCAGCGCCGCCGGGCCCTCCCAGGCGCCCTTGATGGTGACGTCCTGGCAGTGGTAGCGCACCAACTCGCAGATGCGCGGCGTGCAGTCCACATGCGGCATGATCTTGAGCAGGTAGTTTGCGCCGGTGACGGCAGCCATGGCCTTGTCATGGTCAAACGGGCGGTGCTTGTAGCCCATGGTGCCGGTGGCCACGCGCACGTTGCCGTAGTCCAGCGTGCCCACCAGCACGTCCTTGTCCACGCCCAGGCTGGGGCCGGCCAGCTTCTTGGGAAAGCCCCAGATCTCGCGCCCGCCGGCGATCGGCGCGTCGTCGTTGAGGAACATGTTGTGCGAGTAGGTGCCCGGCTCGCCGTTGAACAGCACGGGGATGACCTGGCCCGACTCGGTGTAGTCGCCAAAGCCGGTGGAGTCGGGCATGCGGATGAATTCCATCTTGACGATGGCGCCGGGCGCGGGTTGCAGCGGCGCGGGCACCACGGCGGCCAGCCGCTCGGGGTCGGTGCGGTAGCTGATGACCATGAACTCGCGGTTGATGAAGCGATACGGCCCGCGTGGGTAGATCGGGCTGGTCAGCGGCATGGCCCAGGCTTGGGCGCGCACTTCGGTGAGGTTCATGACGGGTTCTCCGGGTTCTTGCGATTCGAGACGTGGCGCGCCATCGAGACGTCGGGCTGATGGTCGAGCACGCGAAACTCGCCGGGCCGCGGCGGCCCCTGGCGCGCCAGCAGTTGCAGCGACGCGTCCATGTCGGCGCCGCCGGCCTGCCAGTGCTCGGTCATGGACAGGTGCGAGAACTCGTAGTCCTTGGTCTGCGTCTCGCAGGCATTGCGACGATGGATGACGTGCACCAGGGTGACGGTCGCATCCTGCGTGCCGCGCAGCAGCGCGCGCACCTCGGCGCTGCTTTGCTGCGTTTTTGAAAGCAGCGCGGCCACGCGGTGCAAGCGCTGGTGCAGCTCGTGGCGTTCGCGCGCCAAGTCGCTCACCAGGCGCGTGCGGCTGGAATAGCGGATGTCCTTCTCGCGCTCGGCCGCATCGGCCAGGGTCTCGGGCACGCGGCCGCGGGCGTTGAACAGGTCGATCTGGAACACCGTCAGCGGACGCTCGGAGGCGCCCTCCAGGTGGTCCATCACATAGGTCAGCGGGGTGTTGGACACCAGCCCGCCGTCCCAATACCAGTGGCCGTCGATGGGCACCGCCGCAAAGCCCGGCGGCAGCGCGCCGCTGGCCATCACGTGCTCGGGACCGATGCGCTCGCGCCGGTTGTCGAAGTAGGTGAAGTTGCCGCTTTGCACGTCCACCGCGCCAACCGAAAAGCGGATCGGCCCGTCGTTGAGCAGGTCAAAGTCCACCAGTTCCAGCAAGGTGTCGTGCAGCGGTGCGGTGTCGTACCAGCTGGCCGGCGGCTGGGGCCACCAGGCCAGCGGCGGGCGCGGCGCAAAAAAGCCGGGCACGCCCACCAGCGCGCCCCACAGCGCCATCGCGTTGTCCCACCAGCCGCGCGCGGGCCCCAGCAGGTCCGGGTCGGGGCGCACCGGCAGCGCCACGCTCACGCGCTCCCAGAACGCGCGCAGCCGATCGACGCGCCGCTGCGGCGGATTGCCGGCAATCAGCGCGGCGTTGATGGCGCCGATGGAAATGCCCGCCACCCAGTCCAGCGACTGCGCCCGCTCGGCCAGCGCTTCGTAGGCGCCCGCCTGATACGCGCCCAGCGCGCCCCCGCCTTGCAGGACGAGGGCGGTCATCGGGTTTTTTTGATGCAGGGAATCGGGACGGGGCATGGTGGTTCGAGGGGTCAGATTTCAGTCGACAGTTGGCAGAGGACGACGGCGCTTGCGGAGGGCGCAACGGCGGTGGCGTTTTCACTCGCGGTCATTTCGCCAGCAGCGCATCCACATCAAAGAGGCAGAAGGCCGCGGAGCAGGCCATGCCAGCGATCGCCGCGGAAGGGCTTGGCCCGCCCGCTGGCGATGCCCCCGCAAGGGGGCTGAGGTCTGCGGCTCCAGACCTGCCTGCGCAGGTCTGGACAGACCGAAGGGCCGCCGCCTCTGGCGGCGAGCACCAGGCGCAACAGCGCGCAGCGCGTGGAGACTGGGGGTGGATCACATGACCCAGTGGAAGTTGGCATCCATGCCCTTGGGGCCGATGTGGACGTCACGCGTCAGCGTGTCGCCCTTGTAGGCGGCGGTGATGTGATAGTCGCCCTGCGGCAGCTGCACATAGGTCATCGGGCCGGCGTCCTTCAGGCGCAGCACGGCGCGACCGCTGTGGTCGAAGACCTTCAGCTTCACGTCGGCGACGAACTCGTTGCTGGACTTGTCGGAAAAGGTCATGCGCAGCGGCCAGTGGTGCGCGTCCTTGTGCATGCGCTCTTCGCTCGCCTGGCCGACGCCGCCGTTCAGATAGGTGGTGCCGGGCACGACGTCGAACATCGTCACGTCTTCATCGACCACCGCGGACTTGTTGGCCTGCGTGGTCTGGGCCGGTGCGGTGGCGTTGGGCGCGGCGGCCCAGGCGGGGGCGGCCAGCGTGCCGCCCAGCGTCAGGGCGGCAGTCAGCACCGCGCAGCGCAGGCCGGTGCGTTGAAAGATGATCGTGTTCATGATGGACTCCTGGTTCATCGGTGCTTCGGGGATGCCTGCGAAGAAAGCCGTTGAAGCGACGACCCTCGGGGGTCGTCAGGCATGGCTCACACGATAGGCGCGCCGGCCGCGCCGGCACAGTGCCGATCGTCACAATCTGCAGTGACCGATTGCACGATCGGGGCCGCTTGGCAGCCGGCGCCCGAATCAGCCCGGCACGGGCGCGCCGGGCGTGCGGCGCCGGAACATGCCGTAGCCATCCATCATCAGCACCTGCTCGCCGTGCTGGTTGAACATCTCCCAGATCGTGCGCACCAGGCCGACGTCGGGGCGCGACTTCATGGGCCGCGTCTCGACCACGCGCTGGCGCAGCGAGAGCGTGTCGCCGGGGAAAACGGGTTTCAGCCATTGCAGCTTTTCCAGCCCCGGCGAGCCCAGGCTGGACGATTCGAGCAGGAAGTTGCGCACCATCAGGCCCATCGCCATGCTGCACGTGTGCCAGCCGCTGGTGGCCAGCTGGCCGAACATCGACCGCGCCGCGGCCTCGTCGTCCAGATGAAAGGGCTGGGGGTCGTAGCGGCCGGCAAAGGCCAGCGCCTCCTCGCGCTCGACGGTGACGCTGCCCAGCTCGATGGTCTGGCCTGCGTGCAGGTCTTCCCAGTAGTACTTGATGGTCTTGTTGGCGCGGGTTTGCGGCATCGGGGGTTCCTGTCAATGAATTGGCGCGGCCTGGCCCATGGCACGCAGGCTCGCGGTCTGCTAAAACAGGCCCATTATTCGCACAGGCCGCCATGTCCCGCCCCATCGACTACTTCTTCACCCCGCAAAGCCCCTGGGCTTATCTGGGCCACGCCCGCTTAATCGACTTGCTGCGCGCCAGCCGGCGCGCCGTGCGCGTGCTGCCGGTGGACTACGGCCGCATCTTTCCGCTCTCGGGCGGCCTGCCGCTGGGCCAGCGCGCGCCGCAGCGGCAGGCCTATCGACTGGCGGAACTGCGCCGCTTTGCCGCGCACCTGAACATCGCGCTGCACGCCGAGCCGCGCCACTTTCCGGTGGACGGCGCCCCCGCCGCGCGCCTGATCACCGCCGTGGCGCAGGCCGACGGCCCCGATGCCGCGCTGCGGCTGGCCGGCGCCGTGATGGCCGCCTGCTGGGCCGAGCAGCGCGACATCGCCAACGCCGGCACGCTGGCCGAACTGCTGGACGAATGCGACCTGCCGGCCGCGCACCTGGCCGCGGCGCAGGCGCCCGAGGTGCAGGCGCGCTACGAGGCGCACACGCAGGCAGCCATCGACGCCGGGGTGTTCGGCGCGCCCACCTACGTCATCGATGGCGAGCTGTTCTGGGGCCAGGACCGGCTGGACTTCGTGCGCCGGGCCTTGGGGGTTTGACAAGAGCCCCTGCCAAACAGCCGAACGCAAGGACGCAAAAGGCAATCGCAAAGGACGCGAAAAATTCAACCTTGGGCTGTGGCGCGCATGAGCATTGAACGCCCAACCATCCATACAGGAGCAAAAGCATGGGGCAATGGATTGAACTGAAGGCAGCAGACGGCCAGGCCGTCAGCGCCTGGCAGGCCGAGCCGGCGGGCGCGCCGCGCGGGGCGGTGGTGGTGCTGCAGGAGATCTTTGGCGTCAACGCGCACATCCGCGCGGTGACCGACGGCTTTGCGGCCGAAGGCTGGCTGGCGCTGGCGCCGGCCACCTTCGGGCGGGTGCGCGCAGGGGTTGATCTGGGCTACACCGAAGCCGACCTGCAGACCGGCATGGGCCTCAAGCGCGCGGCCGAGGCGCTGCCCGCGCCCGGCGTGCTGCCCGACGTGCAGGCCGCCATCGACCACGCGGCGCGGGCCGGCGCGGGCAAGGTCGGCGTGGTGGGCTACTGCTGGGGCGGGCTGCTCACCTGGCGCGCGGCGTGCGAACTGCGCGGGCTGGCCGCGGCCGTGCCCTACTACGGCGGCGGCATGACCGCGCCGGCCGAGCTGGCGCGCACGCCCCGGGTGCCGGTGCTGGCGCACCTGTCGGACCACGACGCGTCGGTGCCGCTGGCCGGCGTGCAGGCGCTGCAGCAGGCGCACCCCGATGTCGAGGTGCACCTGTACGCCGCGGCGCACGGCTTCAACTGCGACCAGCGCGCGGCCTGGAACGCGCCGGCGGCGGCGCTGGCGCGCGAGCGGACTTTGGCGTTTTTCGCGCGGCATCTGGCGCGCTGACGACCGCGGCCTGCGCCTGCGCCTCCGCCTGCCGGAAGGCCTGGCCGAATCCGTCCAGGTGCTCCAGCAGCGCGCGCAGCGCGGCGCTGTTGTGGCGCCGCTGCATGTAGGCCACGTACAGCCACACGTCGGTGGGCGAGAAGGCCTCCAGCGCGGTCTCCAGCTCGCCGCGCTCGATGTGGGCGGCCAGCGCGCGCCGCGCGCCCCACACCACGCCCAGGCCCTGCGCGGCCAGCGTGGCCAGCGGCGCCACGTTGGTGGTGACGAAGCGCGGTTGCAGCGCCAGCTCCAGCGGCTTGCCGCGCACGCTGAACTGCCAGGTCGGCGCGCGATCCTGCAGGCTGTGGGCCAGTTGCACGTGCTGGCGCAATTCGTCGGGGTGGCTGGGCTTGCCGTGCTCGCGCCAGTACGCGGGCGTCGCCGCCGCCACGAAGTCGATGGGCAGCAGGCGTCGCACGATCAGGTTGGCATCGCGGATGGGCCCCACGCGAAAGGCCAGATCGATGCCCTCTTCGGCCAGGCTCAGTTCGCGGTCGGTCACGTGCAGGTGCAGCGCCACCTCGGGGTACTGCTGCATGAAGCGCCCCAGCATGGCCGGCAGGTCGGTCTGCATCAGCGCGTGCGGCGCGGTCAGTTGCAGGCGCCCGCTGGGGCGGGTGGCGCGCTCGTGCAAGGCGGCCTGCGTCAGGTCGATCAACTCCATCATCGGCCCGCTGCGCTCGAACAGCAGCTGGCCGGCGTCGGTGAGCGAGACCTTGCGGGTGGTGCGGTTGAACAGGCGCACGCCGAAGCGCGCCTCCAGCTGCACCACGGCCTTGCTGACGCTGGGCGGCGACACGCCCTGCGCGCGCGCGGCGGCCGAGAAACTGCCCAGGCGCGCCACTTCGCGAAAGATTTGAATGAGATCAAGCGAGTCCATGGGCGGTGATTATTTCCGATTCGGAAAAGGTGAAGTTATCCGATCGGGCTTTTTCAAACCGGCTTGCCGTCGCAAACTGCGTGCCATCGAAGGACGGAAACCACGCGCTTCGACAGCGAATCCGGCACCCAGCCGACAGCCATTCAACTGAAAGAAGGAAAGCATCATGAAATCCATTCAAGTCACCCTCGCCGCCGCTGCCCTGCTGCTGTCGGGCACCGCCTTTGCCGCGCAACCTGCCGCCGGCGAAGCGCCCTATTTCAACGCGCCGGTCGCCAGCACCAGCGCCAGCAGCGTGCAACGCCAGGACGTGATGGCCGATGCGGCCCGCCACATGCCCGCCGCCGGTGAAATGAACACGCAAGCCGCGCCGGCCGCCGCCAGCACCGTGACGCGCGCCCAGGTGCGCGAAGCCACCCGTGACGCGATTGCCCACGGCTACCGTCCGGCCTCGGGCGAATCCGCCTGACGCACGCGCCGGCCGCACGCCGGCCAATGATTCAACGCCCCGCCCGGGCCACCGGTCGGGGCGTTGTTGCGTCAGGATCCAGGCGCGTCCTCGCGCTCGTGGCTGAGGTAGCGCCGGCGCCAGAACAGCAGCAGGATGCCCACGGCCAGCAGCCCCAGCAGGGCCAGCGCCACCCACATGCCGATGCCGCTGTGGATCAGCGGCAGCTGGTCGAAGTTCATGCCGAAAAAACCCGTGAACAGGTTCAGCGGCAGGAACACCGCCGTGATGGCCGTGAGCGTGCGCATGATGTCGTTGGTGCGCTGGCCCTGCGCGTTGAAGTGGATCTGCACCGCGGTCTCGGCCGACTGCTCCAGCCGCCGGGCGTGGTGCAGGACGCGGTCGATGTGCTCCATGACGTCGCGCGCGCGCGCCACCAGGCCGTCGCGCCGGCGCACGGCCTGATCGACATCGGCGGCCCAGTCCGACAGGGGCTGCTCGCGCAAGGTGTCGAGCCATTCCTGCATGGCGTCCTGCTGCTCCTCGCACAGCTCCTGCAGCCAGTGCAGTTGCTGGCGCGCATCCATCAGCTGCGGCCAGGTGTCGGACTTGGGGTTGGGGCGCAGCAGCACCTGCTGCGCGGCCTCGAGGCGACGCGTGAGGTCCTTGCGCAGCTCCAGGTAGCTGTCGACCATGGTGTTGATCAGCTGCAGCGCGAGGTCGGCCGGGCTTTGCGGCAGGCGCGAGCGCGTGGCCGTGGCGTCCACGCTCAGGCGCGCGTCGGTGGCCAGGCGCTCGATGAAGCCCAGCGCCACCGGGCAGCCCGGCGGATGCACGCTGATCAGGAGATGGCCGAACACCGCAAAGCCCACGGCCCGCGAGTCGATGCGGCCGGCGGCAGCGTCCTGCGCGGCCACCGCGCTCGCCTCTTGCGCGGTCGCCAGCCGGCGAAAGATCACGCGGTCATAGACCGAGGTGGCGTCGAAGTTCGAGGGATGGGCCTCGTTGGCCAGGTCGCGTGCATGAACGTCCAGCAGGGCCGCGCCGCCCAGGTGCTGCGCGGCGGCCTGCTGCTCGGCCAGCGTGGCGGCAAACTCGGCGCGCTCCAGGTAAATCCAGACAAAGCCGTCATGGGGCGCGTGGCGCGGCGGCGCGTCGAGAAAGCGCAGGCTGCCGGCGGTGAATTCGACGATCGACACGGAGGGTTCGGGTTTTTCAGTCAAATCGGCTTGCAGCGCTTGATGGACAATCGCAACCAGCTATTTATTTTGTAGTAAACGGGCAGCGTCACGGGCAAAGTAGGTCAGCACGCCGTCGGCGCCGGCGCGCTTGAAGGCCAGCAGCGCCTCCAGCACCACGCGGTCGTGGTCGAGCCAGCCGTTTTGCGCCGCGGCCTTCAGCATGGCGTATTCGCCACTGACCTGGTAGGCGAAGGTA
>ENA-UOYA01005156-UOYA01005156.1-activated-sludge-metagenome-genome-assembly--contig:-NODE-5156-length-10493-cov-11.289232_pt1 | contig 10493 bp, 10 predicted proteins | sample MGYA00238163_ERZ764804 | MGnify/ENA primary metagenome ERZ764804 (study PRJEB28919, sample SAMN05720223) | activated sludge metagenome | isolation source: Anaerobic digester | place: Hong Kong...
CCCCCACCAAATTGTTTTTCGCCAATATGGATAATTCCGTTCAAAAATGTTCCATTGGTTAAAACAACGGCTTTCGCTCTAATTTCGATTCCCATTCCTGTTTTTATGCCGCACACCTTACCATTTTCTACTATAAGCGCTCTTACCATATCTTGCCAAAAATCTATATTGGGGGTATTTTCCAGCATTTCTCTCCAAGTAAGGTGAAACTGCATACGGTCGCTTTGCACACGAGGACTCCACATTGCAGGTCCTTTAGAAAGGTTTAGCATTCTAAATTGTATCATCGTTTTATCAGATACAATTCCGGAATAGCCGCCCATTGCATCTATTTCGCGTACTATTTGTCCTTTTGCCACTCCGCCCATTGCTGGGTTGCACGACATCTGTGCAATGGTTTGCATATTCATTGTTGCCAATAAAACCTTACTGCCCATTTTAGCGGCAGCCACGGCAGCTTCGCAACCGGCATGTCCGGCGCCCACTACAATTACATCATACAGTTGAAACATGCTGCAAAGATAGAGATTAGTACGGAGTAGTAAATAATGAAGTAAGAGAAATAATCAATAAATTGAAAATCCACAAAATAACGCACATGTTTATAACAAGGTAGTGAATTATGGTGCATAAGTTTCACGTGAAACGAATAACAGCAAAAGTATTACACCTATTTATACACGTTGTTAATTAAATGATGTGTACAATAGGTTAATTATAGTTTCACGTGAAACTTTCTTCTGTGTAAATCTATGTCGGTATTTAAAACAAATCGTAAAATTATGCAATCAAGAATGGGTATTAACGATAGGAAAGACATAATTATGCTGTAAGAAACTTATCTTTTATCGCTTTTTATCATTGAATAAATACATGCACTGAATACACAAAACTGTAGTCTATGAAATAAAAAATGATTTCTATAGCAAATTAACTACTCTGGTAAATTAAAAGCATTTACAAATAGAGCAACAACAATAATCGAAATAAGCTATAAAATAGTTTCACGTGAAACTATAAAGCCGACAAAAATTGTCGACTTTAGTAATTATTTTTAATTGATAATTAGGGGGTGCTTTTTATTAAAATACCTTAGGGCACAATAATGGCGAATATGCTTTCTTCTTATCTAAAGGTCTTCCGGTGTAAATTATGGAAGCCTCTAAAGCTCCAAATGATTTTACCGATTTGGCAAGTGTCTTTCTAAATGTAGCATCATAGCTTAATCCTATTTGTACGCCTAAAAAAGAAACACCCGTAGAAACAATTACAGCTTGGTTGCCATCATACCATAAGCCCGCAGAAATAGCCGTTTTATATGGTTCTCTTTTCCCGGATAAATTAAAAGAGAAAGAAGAACCTGCTATCCATTGTTGTGCCTTCGCCTGATACATATACATACCATTCGGTGATATTAAAACCACTCTATTCACATCGATAAATAACCCGGCATGTGCATTATAGCGCATGGCGCGCTCATTATCCGATTTAAAAAAAGTGTCTTTGGGTTTTAAAATATTAAAGATAGAAACACCAGCATACGCTCCTATTGTTTTGGTGAAATTAGACGACCAAAATAATCCTAAATTCAAATTCGGTTTAAAGTATTTATTAGAAGCAAAATTTTCTTGGTTGCTCAACGATAAATCAAATCCGGTGCCCGTAAATTGAGAAGCAAAAGCCAGGTTTCCTAAATCTATAGAACGTTGTAAAAAACCCAACTGAACACCGGCACTCAAAAAATGGTTTTTGTTTTTACCTAAGCTTTTGTGATACGCCAATGAAAGCATCGCTGTATTAGATCGAATTGCGGTTTGTCTATCGTTGGTAAATACTACTCCTATTCCAAAAATATCTCCTTTAAGTTTATCGCGCAAGATACCAAAATCAGCCGAAGCACTTAATGTATTATATGGTGAAGGGGATTGCAGCGGCAAATATTGTACTCGGTAATTTGCTGTAAACCGATACAGTGAATTAATTTTACCCGTAAATGCCGGATTTAAGTTTAAAGGCGAATTATAAAATTGAGAAAATTTATAATCTTGACTATATGTAAATGTTGAAGCAGTTAATATAATTGAAAAAAATATTAACCTGAAATGTAAATTAAATTTCATCCCCTTGTTTTAATAATGCTACTAAAAATTTAAAATATTCCCCATATATTTTCATAGCGAGTAAATCGTTATGAAATAGTGTAACTAAGATACCATTTATTTTTTTAAGATGGTTAATAATCGTTAATAAATTTTGGTGAATTATTTCCCTATCCTTTTCTTTATAATAGGCATAAGTGGCATCCATAAAGCTTGTTGGCTGCAACCACAATGCCGTAGCCTCATTTTGTTCTACATCAAAAAATAAAAAAGGACGGCTACAGCCTGCTCTAAAACCTGAAGTATCGGGATAACACAAAGAGAAATCTTTTTGAATGTTTAGCTGATTTAACGCTTTAAAATAGGTAGGAAACGAGATTTTTAAAAAATGCTGACGGCTGTAAAAAATTTCTTTCCCTAAAATAGTTTCTAATTTTTTACGCTCAGTAGCAATGGTATTTTTTTGTAGGGCTTGATAAGAAGGATGAATACCAATCTCAAAATATTGATCCGTTTTTTTTATCAGCTGCTGTAAGGGCGGATAAGTTGGATCTACATTGCTATCGTGTTTATCCTCATTATTTAAAAGAAAAAAGAAAATGGATTGGTGTGCGTTTGTTTTTATTTGTTGGAATAATTCGTCAAAAATAGCATACTTATCTTTTTGAAAACCCAAAAGTGTTTTCAGCACAGAAGGCTTGAAAATATTAGGGGGTCGGCGCAGCCAGTCTCTGCCGAGGTATTGATAAGCATGGTCGATATCGAAAGTAGAAATCCATTCAAATGCATGTTTTTTAAACGGAATATCGGGGTGGCGGTGTGCTAATGCATTTTTAAAATCCTGCAGCCAATATTCTACAATCGGTGAAAACATAAAATCGGGATGTGCCAAAATTGAATTTGAAGAAAGATATCGTCCGTGTATGTCTTTTTCGTGCGGTAAGTATTCTTCATATCTGGAGAGTAAATAAAAAATGCAGGAAAAAATATCGTAAGGCAAATCATAAACTGCAGTGGTTTGGAAAAAAACCGGCAGCGCAGCTGCACGAGAAACAATCGGATACTGTGGCTCTATTGTAGTGGATAGTAATAAAGAATACTGGAAAATATGATACGTGTTTGGAATTTTTTCATTAGAATAATTTATATAAACGTTATTGTCATTTATAATAAAATCTTGGTTTTCGGTAATCATATATTCAATACCAAAATAGTGTTGAAATACAAAATCGAAGGTGTATTTTATTCTGTTGGTAACTTTTGGTGTGTAGATAACTATCAACCTTGTTTTTTTAAGAGATTAGTATTTTTACGTAACGATGTCAGCGCCATTCCTCATACACTTACCCCAATTCGAAGGTCCCTTCGATTTACTACTGTTCTTCATAGAAAGAGATGAGCTGAACATCAACGATATTCCGATTCATAAAATTACAAATGATTTTTTGGATTATATCCAACATTTAGAACGATTAAATATTGAAGTAGCCAGCGAATTTATTTTAGTAGCGGCAACATTGATGCGCGTAAAAGCAAAAATGTTGTTGCCACGCAAGGAAATAGATGAGCAAGGGAATGAAATTGACCCAAGAGAAGAATTGGTGCAAGCCTTGATGGATTACAAAAGATTTAAGGATGTGGTAGAAGTTTTAAAAGAATTGGAAGGTGCCCGTTCTTTGCGCTACGCTCGCGGAAACCAAAAAAAGGAAGTAGAACAATTGATAAAATTGTTGGCAGACGAAGCGGAATTGGAAACCATTACACTTTTCAAATTATTAAAGGCTTATCAGCGCAGCATGGATCGCTACAAAACGAAAACGGAAAAAGTAGTACACAAAATTGATCCATTCAAATACTCTATAGAAGAAGAAAGAGAAAAATTAACCGCTTTCATCCAAAACAAACAAAAAGCATCTTTTTCCGAAATATTTACGACTTGCGAAAGTAAAATTCACGCCGTGTTTATTTTCTTAGGGATGTTGGAACTTATTCAACTACAAATAATTTCGATAATTATTGGTGAGGGTAAGAACAATTTTTGGCTCACTACCGACGTTGTAGAATAATCTAGTTTTATTTTAACGCTTATGATTAAAAACCAACTCCAAGCCGTGGTGGCATTGCTGATGCTTGTATTTTTATTGACTACTGTACAGGCGCAACAAGATTTTAAGGGCTCGGTAGGTGTGCGTTTCGGGTATGGTATTGGAATTACAGGAACTTATACCTTGCGCAATAATCAGAATATGGAGTTTTTATTGCGCTATGGCTATCATGGATTAATCCTCAATAAACCCGGTGGAAACTTTCAGGCATTATATGAAAAGCACTGGCAGTTACGAAGCAGTAATTTTACCGCTTATGTAGGCGCAGGCCCCTGTATCGGTGTGGGTAAAAGAGTGCAAGGTGCCAACCAAACCTATTTTTCTGTAGGCGTATCTCCCTTAGTAGGATTTGACTATACGACACAGCGTACTGTTGTACCTTTTATTTTTGCATTAGATTATAAACCTACCTTATTGGGTGATTTTCCTTTAAAAAATAATCAAAAACCCAATTTTGATTTTTCATATTATGAGCTGGCATTTTCCGTAAAAGTGGGCATTGGAAAAACAGGAAAATACCCTAAAAGACGCTAATTATAAACCTCTGATGCGAGAGCGTAAACTATCTTTTAAATCTTCCCCGCAGCTTTTTCGAAGTACTTTTTGAGCCACCGTTTTTTTGAAAGCAGAATGACTATTATAATATGCGGTGCAATTGGCGCAATTTTCAATTTCAGCCATTAACGTATTGGCGGTATGCCTATCTAACTCTCCGTCGAGTAATAATGAAATGTCTTTCATGAGGTCGTTGCAGTGATGCGATGATGGTGTGTGTCTCATACTGTATTATTTTTTGTATCCCATTTTTTCCGCATACGCTTTTAAACTTTCTTTCAGCATATTGCGCGCTCGATGTAATCTTGAGCGAACCGTACCAATAGGAATATCTACTATTTTAGCAATTTCATCATAAGAAAAACCTTCAATATCACAAAGTAGAATAACTGTTTTAAACTCGATAGGCAAACTATCTAAAGCAGTCGTTATCTCATCTCCCATCATGCCGTCAAAAATATCTTCCCGCAAATCATACGCTACACCCCCACTCTCTTCGTCGGCATCTTGATAAGCAATTACATCTTCGTAATCTACTTTATTGGGTGCTTTCTTTTTCTTACGATATTCATTGATGAAACTGTTCTTCAATATTCTAAACAACCAAGCCTTTGCATTAGTTCCCGAGTCGAAAGAACTTATAAATCTATATGCTTTTAAAAAGGTATCCTGTACCAAATCATTAGCATCTTCTTCATTATACGTAAGGTGATAAGCAAAATTATATAATGCATCGGCATGAGGTAATAATTCCTCTTCAAATAATTTTTCTTTATCTTCTATAGTAGTATTCATTGTAGCTATGTGTAAAGGTAGTAATATTTTAAATTTATAGCCGTAAATTTGTATAAAGCAGCATTTATATTGAACATAAAATCATATATACCTACTTCTATTTCTGATGTATTTATTTGTGTTGGAATTTACCTGATTATTGCCGGTTTATTTTTATCCAATGCATTAAAAAGTATAGGAATAATTAGTGTTTGCGTAAGTATTCTGTTTACTGATACAACTATAAAAAAGAGTGCGCTGCTTTTAAAAAATACATTATATATCTCTGTGTTTAGCATTGCTTGTATCTATATTTTTTCTGTTTTTAGGTCGGCAGATTATGCTACCTATTGGAATTTGATAAACAGTAAAATAGCATATCTATTTTTTCCATTCGCAATCTATAATTTTACACCACCGATGCAGTTTTGGCGCACTTGTTTATGGATAGCCATTAGTGCAGCTTTATTCCAATCGGCTTATAGTTTATACTTTTTATTATCCTATTCTACTGCTACAATTACCGCATTGTATTCCACCGGAAAAGTAATCGATACCTTTAAAATTCATCATGTACAAATTTCTGTTTTATTTAGTTTGTTATTTCTATTATTGCTTAATTTATCCATAAAGGAAAATGAAAATAAAAAACTTAAAATTATTTATGGAATTATTGCGGCTACGATATTTATTATGCTGCATATATTAGCTGTACGTAGCGGAATAGTGCTTTCTTATTTTTTTATACTGTTCTATTTAATTCTTTCGATAAATAAACTAACGAAAAGACAATTTACATTAGCAATAATAGGAGGTGTAGTAGGCATTACGCTGATAGGTACATTAAAAACGGTGCAACAGCGTATTAATTATTTAAAATATGATTATCAACAATACCTATCCAAAAAAAACACGGCTATAGACTATACGGACAGCCGTCGCTTAATATCTATTGGAGTAGGAGTAGAAATTATACGTGAAAATAAATGGTTGGGTTGTGGTTTGGGAAATATCAAGGAAACCTGTGCAAGCATTTACAGAAAACAATATCCAACTTTGGCAAAAGACTATTATTTTTTGCCACATAGCCAGTATGTATTTTTTATTGCTTGCTTTGGTATTCCATTGGGGTTGCTGGTTTGTCTATTATTTATGTATCCGGCAATGTATTTTCTAAAACAAAAACAACACGTATTGTTTATAAGTTATTTAGGCTTATTGCTATTTGCATTTTGGGATGCCTGGTTCGGTACGCTATTCGGAAATTGCCTTTATTTACTATTCATAGGGGCAGGAATAAAAAAACAATGACCTTAAAAATTTTACATATTAATTGTAATAAAGAGTGGCGCGGTGGTGAGTACGTTGTGCATGAAATTTTTAATGGACAATTTAATCAATGTGAACAGTATTTATTTTGTCCGGCAAATAGTGAACTGGCAAATAGGAACACACCTAATACGCATTTATTTACCTATAAAAAAAGAATGGGCGTAGATGTTGCTGGCGCATTGCAACTGAAAAAAATAATACATACGAAGCAAATTCAACTAGTACATCTGCATGATGCACAAGCACAAAACTTATTTTATTTAGCTTGTATATTTGGTGTAAAAGTATCTGCAGTTATCCACCGTCATGTGAATTATCCTATAAAATCTGCATGGAAATATACTAATAACAGGATTTTAAAAATTATTTGTGTAAGTAAAAGTGTTGAAAATACTGTGCATAAATACACACTCCATAAACAAAAAACAATAGTTATCTATTCTGGTATTGATATAAAAAAGTATAGTGCAAACAGTGCTCCAATCGATTTAAAAAAAGAATTAGGCATACCTAAAAAAGACTATCTAATAGGAATTGTAAGTGCTTTGGAAATTGAAAAAAATGTAGAAGAGTTTTGTAAAATCGCCCAATTAATTAATAAAGAAAAAAACGATTACCATTTTGTAGTAATCGGAAAAGGAAGTTTTCTCCACACCTATCAACAACAATATCCGTTTATTCATTTTGTAGGTTTTAAAGAAAATAGTACGGAGTTACTTCAACAATTAGATGTCTTTCTGTTTACCTCAAAATCAGAAGGTTTGGGAATGGCACTTATTGAAGCAATGGCTGCACACATTCCGGTGGTTGGCCACACTTCTCCAGTGATAAAAGAAATTATAGAACACTCCAAAAATGGGTTTATTTATACCACTAAGGAAGAAGCCATAAAAAATATTTATACGCTTATAGAGCAGCCTGACCTAAAAAACAAGATTATCCAAAATGCCAGTAAAAGCATAGCAAAATTTGAAGTATCTTTAATGAATAAACAATTGGAAGTACTTTACATTTCATTACTAATAAAATAAAAAAATTGGCAACAGTCGGGTTATTTTTTGGTTCTTTTAATCCAATTCATCTTGGGCACTTATTAATGGCTACTTATATAAAAGAAGCCGCAAATTTTGATGAAATATGGTTTATTGTCTCTCCGCAAAATCCGTTTAAAAAAATTTCCGAACTGGCAGATGAAAACGATAGATATAAAATGGTACAGTTGGCAATAAAAAACATCGATTATTTTAAAGCTTGTACTATTGAATTTAACTTACCCAAACCCTCCTATACCCATCATACTATTAAGATACTAAAACAACAATATCCAACACATCGTTTTTCATTGTTAATCGGCAGTGATAATTTAAAAAATTTTGAAGATTGGAAAGAAGCGGATTGGATAAAAAATAATATAGATATAGTAGTGTATAATAGAACTACTGCACAACCTCTTCCGGATACCTGTTTTAAACTGTATTCTCTACCCTTATTGGATATTTCCGCTACTGAAATACGACAAAGAGTAAAAAATAGACAAACAATACATTATTTTGTCACCAATGACGTGGAACAATTTATAAAGTTTCACAACTTGTACCAATAAAAAACTACTTATACACATACATGTTAATACTCCTTCAAAAGCCCTTATTTTATGGAGTAGTTTACTAACAAAAATAAATGTTGGAAAATAAGAAGTACTGTTAATCAGTGTGTATATAATTTTCTATCCACAACTTTAAAAAGTACTGTAAAATAAACTCCACGGACAAGCGCATTTATTAAAAAGATAAACACACAAAATGTAAACTAATACACGCCTTCCAACGTTAAAAATTATACACAAATTAATATGGAAAAAGTAACCTACAACTGTGAATAAATTAAGCGTTAAATACTCCAAAATAAATAGCTAAGGAATTGATTTACATAACCTAAAAAACGAAAAGAAGAAAGAAAATAAATGTTAGCAAACTGTGTATAAACTAAATAGTAAAAAAAAGAATGTAGAATACTACTTTTTAATAAAACTAATTTTCAACGAATCCACAGCCGTAATAAATAATAGTAATTTTTTTTTAAAAGTAATATTTATAATAATTTATCTGAACGGCAAATTAATTTAACCATTCATTTTTTTGAAAAATCAAATTACCTTTGAATGCTGAAAATAAAAATTTTAAAAAATGGAAAACACGATAGATTTAAAAGATAAAATTGCCCAATTGCCGCAAATCGGATATTTAGATTTTGAAGTAGATCCTACTTTGGACCTATTTGCAGAAATTGAAAAACTAAAAAAAGAAAAAAATGCCATTTTATTGGCACATTACTACCAAGAAGCCGACATTCAAGATATTGCCGATTACATTGGCGATAGTTTACAACTCGCCCAAAAAGCACAAAGCACCGATGCTGATATTATTCTCTTTGCCGGTGTACATTTTATGGCAGAAACTGCAAAAATTTTAAACCCTACCAAAAAAGTTATTCTTCCCGATTTAAAAGCCGGTTGCTCTTTAGCCGATAGTTGCCCACCGGAAGAATTTGCAGCGTTCAAAAAAAAATTTCCCGGCTACGCCGTTATTTCTTACATCAACTGCTCTGCCGAAATTAAAGCACTCAGCGATTATATTTGCACCAGCTCCAATGCCGAATTTATTGTAAACACCATCCCGAAAGAACAAGGAATAATATTTGCACCGGACAGAAATTTAGGCAGCTACCTTTCCAAAAAACTAAACCGAGAAATGGTATTGTGGAACGGCTCTTGCATGGTACACGAAATTTTCTCTTTAGAAAAAATCCAAAATTTAAAAGCCAAACATCCTAACGCCAAATTAATAGCCCACCCCGAATGCGAAGCCGCCGTGCTCGAAGTAGCCGATTACATCGGCTCTACCACCGGACTGCTGAAATACACCCAAACCGATGCTTCGCAAGAATATATCGTAGCCACAGAAACCGGAATATTGCACAAAATGATACAAGCCTCTCCGCAAAAAACATTTATTCCGGCACCCCCAAACAATAGCTGTGCCTGCAATGATTGTCCACACATGAAACTAAATACACTTGAAAAAATATATTTATGTTTAAAATATGAACTTCCGGAACTATTAATTGACGAAGACCTGCGCTTAAAAGCAAAATTACCCATCGACAGGATGCTGGAAATAAGCGCCAAAGCAGGACTGAAATAAAACAAACTGTAATTACAGTTTATTTTATTTTATCCGAAAGTACTTTTTTCTACCAAAACGCTAATAGGTATGGTATGGCATCGACCAATAAAATTTGGCATCGGCTACATAGGTAAAATGTTGTTTTTTTCTAACTAGTAGGGCTGTGTTAAATAAAAATTGAACAACAAGTTGTCCTTTTTATTTATTAGTAATAACTTACGGTAAATAACGTACCAATATGATTTCGTCCAATGTAATAATAATACGGTTAGCCTTAGCTGCATTTTTCGGTGCCCTCATCGGGTTGGAGCGGGAACGTAAAAACTGGACTGCCGGACTGCGTACTCACATGATGGTCTGCGTAGGTGCTTGTTTAATAATGATTGTTTCCGCTTTCGGATTTTCTGATATTTTATCCACTCCTAATGTTACACTCGACCCCT
>ENA-UOYA01005158-UOYA01005158.1-activated-sludge-metagenome-genome-assembly--contig:-NODE-5158-length-10488-cov-3.835905_pt1 | contig 10488 bp, 8 predicted proteins | sample MGYA00238163_ERZ764804 | MGnify/ENA primary metagenome ERZ764804 (study PRJEB28919, sample SAMN05720223) | activated sludge metagenome | isolation source: Anaerobic digester | place: Hong Kong...
CCTGATCTACCGGGATTTGGACCGGACTTTAATAGAGGCGCTGGATGGGACCATCCGATATCTAGAGGAACATCATCAAGGGGTACATCCTATTACCCTGGCACTTTGGCGGCAATTAAGGAGCAGGTAGCACCGGGGAATAAATAGAAGGATCAGGGAAATTATTTAAAAAATTAACCAAAACCGGGAAAATATTGATGGAGAGAAAGGAGCAAACAATTTGACTTCACATGATTTGGCACGGGCGTGTGCCGATGCGGCCCGGGCAAAAAAGGCTAAGGATATTGTGATCATGGATTTAAGGGGTATTTCTATTATTGCCGATTATTTTGTCATTTGTACCGGGGCCAATGTGCATCAATTGCAGGCCATTTCTGAACATATCGATGAAAAATTAGCTGAGCAAAAAATATCACCATTAAGAATAGAAGGACTAAAAGATGCCCGCTGGATTCTCATGGACTACGGCAGTGTGGTGGTGCACATTTTCCAGGAAGAAGAAAGGCTCTATTATAACCTGGAAAGATTATGGGGAGATGCCAAGTTTACATATTACAGGGAGCAGCAGGGATGATGACCTATCGCCAGATGGCAGCCGTTTATGACCGTTTAATGCTTCATGTGGATTATAATCAATGGGTGGACGGGTTGGAATACCGGTGGAAACAGCTGGGAAAAACCCCGGAAAAAGTGCTTGATGCCGGGTGCGGCACAGGTAGTGTACTCATCCCCCTGGTAAAGCGGGGTTACCAGGTATACGGCATAGACAAGTCCAGCGAAATGCTGGCTGTTTGCCAGGAAAAACTGTTTGAAAACAAGGTATCCGCCTTTTTAATGGAAATGGATATCCGGAAGGTATTACTCCCGGAGAAAACAGATGCGGCCATTTGCCTTTGCGATACCCTCAACTACCTGACGCAAAAGAGCGATTTGGCCCGGTGCTTTAAAAGTATCTATCATATTTTAAAACCGGGGGGCTGTTTTATTTTTGACATGCGGACACCCCATTACTATGAGCATATTTTGGCAGACAATCAGTGGGTGGAAGACGAGGGTGATGTTGTATTGATTTGGGAAAATGATTTTTCCCGGAAACCCATCATGAACATTAAACTCACTTTTTTTATCAAGGAGGAAAAAACCAAGAGTCTCTTTCGCCGGCATGTGGAAGAGCACCAGCAAAAGTGTTATCAAGTTGAGGAGGTAAAAGAGCAGGTGCAAAAGGCTGGTTTTGATCTTAAGTATCTGGGGGCGGATTTATTCGGCCGGACAGTAGATTTGGGACGAGATGAGCGGATTTATTTTGTTGCCTGCAAAGTATAACAGACAGTGGCCGGGCGGAAGCCGGGTTTTATTGCCTGAAATTCCCGGCCTGTAGGTGACTGAAAATTAATTTTTAAGATTGACAAGGCATAATCAATTATATATAATATCCTATGTAACGCGGAAAACTCAATATGGGGATATAGCTCAGCTGGGAGAGCGCTTGAATGGCATTCAAGAGGTCGCCGGTTCGATCCCGACTATCTCCACCAAAGAAAAACCACATCGGTAATCCGGTGTGGTTTTTCTTTGGCAAATATTTGGCTAACACCTAATGTGAATCAATTCGCAAGCTCATGTTTCCCGGCGTTATTGTTAAAAATTTTCCATATAATTTTAAGTTTCAGCAAATATAGTCTACTTTCAATATTCTTAAATTTTTGATAGAATAGTAAGAAATTTCTTTCACCGGCATTTAAGAATAGATTCTTTGTCCTGTTGGGAAATCCTTCTTTTATTGCCTGCCATCTCCAGGACATTTATTTTACGCGGTATTATTGGTTTTATTGATGGATGCATTTTTCAGGCAATGATTCTTACCGAAAACTATCATATGCCTTGATTCAGCTGGCTTAAGTGTTGCTAAATTAATAAGTTGCTTTAACATAAGGAGGAAATACCATGTCTGGAACTATAACAGAAAAAATCCTGAACCGGCACCTGGTGGCGGGGAAAACTGCCATCGGCCATGAGGTAGCCTTGAAAATAGACCATACCTTGACCCAGGATGCTACGGGAACCATGGCTTATTTACAATTTGCAGCAATTGGTTTGGACCGGGTCAAAACTGAGCTCAGTGTAAGTTTTATCGATCACAACACCTTGCAGACAGATTATAAGAATGCCGATGATCATATGTTTTTACAATCGGTGGCGGAGAAATACGGTATTTACTTTTCCCGGCCCGGAAACGGGATTTGCCACCAGGTTTTTCTGGAGCGTTTCGCCTGTCCCGGGAAAACCTTAATCGGTTCTGACAGTCATACGCCTACTGCCGGAGGGATTGGTGCTTTTGCCCTGGGTTCGGGGGGAATGGACGTGGCTGCCGCCATGGCCGGGGAGCCTTTTCGGATTAAATACCCGGCGATAGTAGGAGTTAAACTTACCGGGAGCCTGCCCCCTTGGGTGTCTGCCAAGGATGTGATTCTTGATGTTTTAAGACGTATCGATGTAAAAGGCGGGGTAGGCAAGGTCTTGGAATATTTTGGCCCCGGAGTGAAAAATCTTCCTGTCCCCGATCGGGCCACCATCGCCAACATGGGGACGGAAACGGGAGCTACCACCAGTATTTTTCCCAGCGATCAGGTAACCAAAAGGTTTATGGAGGCCCAGGGACGGGGGGGAGACTGGCAGGAGATTCTGCCCGATGAAAATGCCGGTTATGATGAAATTATTGAAATAAATTTAAGTGAGTTGGAGCCATTGATTGCCCTGCCCCATAGCCCGGGTAAGGTAAAACCGGTGCGGGAAGTGGCCGGTCTAAAAGTAGATCAAGTAGCTATTGGTTCCTGTACAAATTCCTCCCTGAGAGACTTAAAGGTGGTCGCTCAGATCTTAAAGGGGAAAACCGTCGCCCAAAACCTGCATTTACTGGTCAGTCCCGGTTCCCGGCAGGTGGTGGAACATTTAATTGACAGCGGGGAAATGAGATTCATGATTCAGGCGGGCGCACGTATTTTGGAAAATACCTGCGGTCCTTGTATCGGAATGGGGGCTGCGCCCTGTTCCTCAGGTGTCTCTGTGCGGACATTTAATCGAAATTTTGCCGGCAGAAGCGGTACCAAAGATGCCCAAGTTTACCTGGCCAGTCCGGAAGTAGCTGCCGCGGCTGCCTTAACCGGAGTCCTGTGTGATCCCAGGGATTTAGGTGCATATCCGGAGATTGAAATGCCGGAGAAGTTCTTTATTAACGATAATATGATCGTCCGACCCCTTCCTTTGGAGCAGACAAAAAAGGTGCAGGTATGTTACGGGCCGAATATTAAGCCGCTGCCCGCATTCCTTCCTTTGCCGGAGGTCCTCCGGGGTGAGGTATTAATAAAGCTCGCGGATAATATTACCACTGATGATATTATGCCCGCCGGGGCAAAAGTCCTGCCCTTGCGCAGCAATATCCCGGAGATTGCCAAATATGTGCTGGAAGGGGTGGACCCCGATTTCTCCCAAAAGGCACTGGCTAAAAAAGGCGGGTTTATTATAGGGGGAGAAAACTACGGTCAGGGCTCCAGCCGGGAACATGCGGCGCTGGCGCCCAAGTACCTGGGTATTAAAGCAGTTATTGTAAAATCCTTTGCCCGGATTCACCTGGCCAACTTGATAAATTTCGGGATTGTGCCCTTGACCTTTGCTAATCCGGAGGATTATGACCAAATTGAACAGGGAGACTCCCTGGAGGTGGAAATAGGGGAGCTCAAGGGAGAGGTTGTTTTAAATAACTTGACCAGAGGGGTAAAAATAAAATTGCGGCATACCCTTTCTTCCTTGGATGCAGAGATTTTAAGGGCAGGGGGTAAACTTCCCTGGCTAAAAAAGAAAAATTAGATTTTGGGGGACAATCAGCCACATCTGAAGAAAGGTGTGGCTTTTTTATCTGTTGATTTTACCGGACCGGTGCGGTATACTTATAGCGAACAAATGTTCTATGCCTGCCGGGGAGTAATTCCGGCAAAGACCAAAGCAGGCTTGCCTGCATATGCTATGGTATAAGAAAGTTCATTTTGCGGAAATGTCAAAAAACAAGGTTGGAAAGTTTATCATGAATGGGAGGTGCCGGTGATGAGAGATGTTAATTTACTGCACCCGCTTTTAAAATCCAAGGCTCTGCAACTGGTAGAACTGGCGCAAGGTAAAGGTATTAAGATCGAGATATCCCAAACCTGGCGGACCAAAGAAGAGCAGGACGCGTTGTACGCCCAGGGGAGGACCAGAGCAGGCAGTATTGTAACCAATGTAAAGTACCCGTACTCTTTGCATTGTTGGGGGCTTGCTTTTGACATTGTGGTCATAGTAAATGGCAAAGCCAACTGGTCTGCCAAATACTATGATCAGGTGGGGCCGCTGGGGGAGTCCCTTGGTTTGGAATGGGGCGGACGCTGGAAAACTTTTGTGGACCGTCCCCATTTTCAGCTGCCGGGGTTCACGGTCGAGGAACTAATCAATGAATATGGACAGCCGGAGGTATATCGGAAATCCTGGGAAATATCTTCAGAGGAGGAGAAAAAAGTGGCAGGATTTGAAGGACCGGCAAAGGTAGTATATAAAGGAAAGAACCTGTCTGCGGGAATACTGGCAGGTAAAACCTATGTGGAGTTGAGGGCATTGGCCGAGCTCCTGGGGCTGAAAGTAACCTGGGATAATGCTACGAAAACTTTTACTCTGTCCACGTAGGTAAATTTAACGGATCGGATTGTCCATTGATCGAGACCTGATGGAGTATTTCTTTTGCTGTGGAAATGCCGGCGCCGGTTTTTCCGATATTGTGATAACATTTTAACGGCCTGCAGTGATAAGCTGCCGGCTTTTTTAATTCTCTCAAAAAGTATAATTTATTTTGCATAGTATTATGTGCAGGTTTTATTTTTTTTGCTTTTCTTGTAATGATTACTAATTAATTGGTACTAAAATGGTAAGTACCTTGATAATGGGTTAGAGAAAATAGAGGATGAATGAGAGCAAAATGAAAAACGACCGTCAATTACAATTACCAGTCAATTTAATATATAATTTCATTTACCGGATGTCCGGCAATGAAGAGGTGGCCGGGGATTTAACAAAACAGGTGCTTTTAACGGGTTCTGATCAAGATAAATATCTAAATGACCATTATCAAAATCCCCCACAAGATTTCTCTTGCAATAAAGAAACAGGTCTTAGGGCAGATGATACCTTGGATCTGCTCCTCTTAAAACAATCCTGGCAGGGATTAAAAAAATACAATGGATCATGGCATAGTTTTCGGGAGCGTGACCCGGTGCAAAAGCTCTTGCTCTCATTGTCCCCCGAAGTACGTTGTGCCGTAATTCTCCGTGATATGATGAGTTATTCCTATGAGCAGATCGCGATTGTTTTAAATAAACCGGAAAGGGAGATCGGACGTTTAATTTCCCTCGGGCGACAGGAAATTACAGCTTCTACGAAAAAATTTAAAATGACCGGCCGGATCGGATAGGATTTGGCTTCTCTTTACCGAAATAAAAAAGATTGCGGGATGAAGAGGAGCCATGATACATGGATAGAATAAAAAAGCTTTATGAACTTTATAAAGAAGCTGTCTTTGGCTTCTTTCTCCGCCTGACCGGCAATGGGGAAGAGGCGGGAGAATTAACCCAACAAGTTTTTTTCCAGGCTTGCTTGTCTTTATACCGGTTTAGGGGGGAATCTTCTCTGAAAACCTGGCTTTTTTCCATCGCCCGGAATGTTTATCTCAAACACCTGCGGGAGAAAAGCAAGTATAGAACCCTCACCTGGGAGGAAAATATGCTTTCCCATCATCATAATACCGGAGGGCCGGACCCACCTGCCCAAACGGTGATCCAAAAAGAAGAACGGGAAAGAATCCAAAAAGCCCTGGCGGGGCTTCAGGAAAACGCCAGAACTATTATTATTTTGAAGGAGTATGAACAACTCTCTTATGAAGAGATTGCCGGCATTTTCGGTCAAACAGTAAATTGGGTCCGGGTGAATTTTTTCCGGGCTAAGAAGCAATTAGGAAAAATATACCGGGAAATGGAGGATAAGCAGCAATGAAGCCGGTTGCATGCCATTTGATTCAGGAACTACTTCCTTTATATGGAGAAAATCTGGTTAATGAAGAAACCGCGAAAGATATTGAAGAGCATTTAGCCGGGTGTACTGATTGTGCCCAGATCTGGGCCAATTTTGTCAAGCCCCTGCCGGACCCGTGGTCTAGAGAAAAAACGGCTCCTGAAAAAAGTGCCGAGAAGAAGTTGGTAATGAAGATAAAGAAAACGATCCTGGTGGCAGTACTTTTTCTGGTATTGGGAGGAACCGGATTGGCTTATGCTTCCTACCACGCCGGAAAAAATGTCGGGCAGGATGATCCGTCTTATCGCTTTGCCCAGGAACTGGGACTTTTTACGGAAATCAATCAAACCAGGACAATCGACGGGATTCAGGTAAATTTAGAGAACGGATTGTTTGACAGTACCCGGAGTGTCCTTTTTATGAATTTTTCCTCGCCCGTTCAAGACATACCGGTAATAAACCTGACCGATGACCGGGGAGAGGAGTACCTGCAAAAAAGGAGCAAGGGCTGGCAGAACAAGTACTTTATGTTTGAACTGGAGCCGCTGGATGTGGATACCAGGAAAATAAATATTTCCCTGGTATTGGATGATATGCCGGTTAATGAGATGGCTGAACCGGGGGACATGGGTAAAAAAGTGGAATTTACCGTTCCGGTGGATGTGGTGAAAACAGCCCGGTACACCAAAATTGTTTATCCAAATCAAGAAAAGGATTTGGCAGATTTAACGGTGCGCTTGGAAAAGGCGGTATTGGGGGTTAGTGAATCCGAGTTCCAGGTGCGCTTTGACTGGCCGGTGGATGGTTCGGTGGCGGGGTTGGGAATCGGCAGGGGAACGGCATTTTTCCCCACTTCGGTGCGGGAAGTTCCCGATACATCGCCTCCCCCCGGGGCTCCTGCACCGCCCCCCGGTGGGTTAATGTCCGGTTACGCGGCATCATACATGGTTAATTACCGCGCGGAAGACCCGCCGCAAAGCCGTCCTGCTCTTTATGATTTAACCGCCCGGCAGGAAGCGGAGGTGCAAAGGGGAGAATACCAGACGACTCAATTCCCTTGTCAAGTGACAGCTTTATTAAAGTTTGCCCCGGTGGAACAGGAGAGCCAGGAGCTGGAACTGCTTCTTCCTTCTCTTTACTTGTATAAAGAATATAAACAAGCAGCGGGATCCCCGGAACCTTTAAAATGGGAGCTTAACTTTCAGGAGCAAAATGAATTTAACCTGGAGGAAAGTATTCCCTGTCTCGGGGGAAAGATTATTTTAGAGAAAGTCCGGCGGGAAGAGGAACGACTTTACCTCAGTTTCCGGCTGGATTCCTTTGCAAGTCCGGATCATGTGTTGCCCCACTTTGAACTGACTGACAGTTCAGGGATGAAGCTGGGAGAGATGCGCTTCGATCAAGATGATCCTATGGTAATAGTATTTTATCTATATCATGAAGAAGCAAAAGAATTTTTCCTCAGCCTGGACAGTATCGGTGAGTTGCTGCCCAGGGAAAAATTCACTTTGAAGATCACATAAATCCGGACGTTTGCAAAAAATTTAGGAGTTAATCCTTGGTTCTATTTTATTCCCGGTAGCCGGAGTTATTTTTCCCACATAAGGGATAGCAATGATTTTCGCGAAAGCGATGCCGATGATGCCACCGCATAATTGGCCGACAAAAATCGGGACTACCAAATTGGGCTGAAAATTGACGTTAAAGGCGATCCAATCACCAAGACAATAGCCGCCACAGACCGTGAAGGCAATGCAGAGAATTTTGTCCGCCGGTTTCATATCTTTGATCATGCCGAATAGGGCTACGGCATTGGCCATGGTTGCCAGCAGCCCGGCGCTGCCCAATTCATCCAGTCCCAGGAGACCACCGGCTTTGGCCAGGTATTTTCCGAAAAACTTACGGATTAAATAAACCATGGGAAAAGCTCCTGTCAGCATCATGGCGATGGAACCCAGGAGCTCAATGGCCCGGAAGGACTGGATTTCATCGGCCATAACCGGATCGAAGCCCCATTCCCCAAAGAGCAGGGTAAAAAAGCCGGTATAATACTCAATGATGGATGCGGCTGCCACCAAAGTTAAGACCGAAAGGAGAACCTTTCCGAAAATCATGAAGGCTTTGATCATGCCTTGGGGGAAGAATTTCAAGAGAAGGGCGAGAATTACGCAGAAGATGAAAATGGGCAAGATGTTAATTAAGATGGTGCCCATATCCATCTGCAACACATAATCCGCCGCTCCCGTGGTCGTAAAGGTGGTACGCACGGCCGGCTTGGTAAAAAACAGAATCATACAAGTAATAAATACACCGAAAGGTATAGCGAGAAAACCACTCATGGCGCCCAGGGCCATATAAGGGTGGTCTTCTTTTTTCAGAATGGACAGGCCTACCGGGATGTTGAAAGCCACCGTAGCAGCGGTCATGATCGCCACCGTTAAGGCGATAACCACTATCTCAGGGTTTCTGGCCAGTGCCAGGAAGAGGGCGTAACCGCCGCAATCAGAAGGAATGAACATTGCTGCGGCAATAGCCGGGTCAGCTCCGATGGAACGAAACAAACCGCCGAAAATCCTTTCCGCTCCTATGATCAGATAGGGTACGGAAACCATCAGACCGACAATGGGCAAAAATAATGAGGCCAGTGCCTGCAGCCCGTCATGAAATGATTGAGCGAGACCGGAATCCTCCTTCACAACGGAAGCAATTGCTCCAATCCCGCAGCATACCATGATCGTATAGAGTACGATCTTTCCGAGAACCTCCATGGGGTCCCCTCCTTTTCTGTTAATTCTGCAACTCCACTAATTGTATTAAACCTTGAACAAAGTATAATGTCAATAATATTAAACAGGAAAGAACGGGAAAATAAGAAAACTTTTGGAAGACAATATTTTGATATTGACACGGTGAACAAAAAAGTGTAATTTTTAAAATGTAAAACATGGAAATAGTAATAATTATATAACATTAAATATATAACACTAAATATATTGCATTATTATAAATATTGCAGTGTATTATATTAATATTAACGGAAAGAACAGAAGCAAAAGTTAAGGTAATTATACACTAATAGTGCTGATACTTGCTAACGACACATAGAATAATACTGTCTGAATCTTTAAGTTGACTATTTGCCTGGAAATGCTGATAAAGTCATTTATGCTAAAGGCTTTGATTTGGTAGTAACAAATACCTCTCCCCACGAACTGACCTTAAAGCACCAAGAGGGGGGGAAGTTGCTTGTTACCAGTTACTATAAAATCAGGCAAGTCATGGGCCGGCTTAGCTGAGCCCAAAATAAAACATGGAGGTGTTAAGATGAAGTCGAAAAAGCTGGTATTGGTTATCGCTCTAATGATGTTGGTTACCTTTGTTTTTAGCGGGTGCGGTTCGTCGGAGCCGGAGAAAACGGCAACGGAAGAACCTGGTACGGAAGGTACGGAAACTGTGGAAACCGTTAAAATCGGAGCCATCCTGCCTTTGACAGGAGGTGCGGCGGCTACCGGGGTCAAATTGCAGGCAGCAATGGAGGTCGCTCAGGAGATTATTAATGGTGAGCATCCTGAAATCAACATTCCCCTGGCGAAAGAGGCCGGTCTTCCCAACTTAGGGAATGCCAAGATTGAAATTACCTTTGCCGATCATCAGGGTAATCCGGAAATGGCCAAAACTGAAGCGGAACGGCTGATAGATAGTGGTGTGGTAGGTTTAGTGGGATGCTATCAAAGTTCTGCCACCAAGCCGGCCAGCCAAGCAGCGGAACAATATGGGGTGCCTTTTGTGGCCGGGTCTTCTTCCTCTGCGGCTTTGACAGAGCGGGGTCTGAAATATTTTGTACGGGTAGCTCCCAATGATGATATGGAGACGGCCATGTTTTTTGATTACCTGAAGTACTTAAACGAAAACTATAATGCCGGGATCAAGACTGTTGCCGTTGCCTATATCGATAATGAATTTGGTGTCCATGCCATGGAAATGGTGGAAAAATGGCTCGGGGAGAAATATGGGGCGGAAGGCTTTGAACTGGCCGGTAAAGTGGCTTATGCTGCCGATGTCACCAATGTGGATACCGAGGTCCAGCAAATTAAGGCCTTGAATGCCGATGCGATTTTCCACGCGTCATATATTGGGGACATTACCATGTTTGTAAATAAGTATAAGGAATTTGGCGTTGCTCCCAAAGCTGTTTTGAATTACTGCGGCGGTTTCCAGGACACCCAGTTTGTTGTGAACCTGGGTAATGATGGGGATTATTTTGCCGGAGGGGCCGCTTTCTCCGCCGATAAACTCGCCGGCATGCCGGAACTTGCCGCTGTCAATGAACTTTACAAGGCCAAGACCGGTGCCGACCTGGACGGCCCGGCTTTAGAGGAGTTTGCCTCAGTTATGGTTCTT
>ENA-UOYA01005159-UOYA01005159.1-activated-sludge-metagenome-genome-assembly--contig:-NODE-5159-length-10486-cov-19.677691_pt1 | contig 10486 bp, 7 predicted proteins | sample MGYA00238163_ERZ764804 | MGnify/ENA primary metagenome ERZ764804 (study PRJEB28919, sample SAMN05720223) | activated sludge metagenome | isolation source: Anaerobic digester | place: Hong Kong...
GAGGCTAAAAAGAGCAGCAAAGAAGCACACCTCCGAATTTTAAAGAAGTCTGCCAAGTACAAACCAAAAGCGCCAATCTCTATAAAAAAAGAACAAGGTTTATACAATGGAAAACTTCGCCTATTGAAATTATATGATTTCCATTCCGAATGTGTGCCTGTATATATACATAACATAAAAATTTTTATGTGAATCTATCTTTTAACTGTTGTCAATATTTGGGAAGCTGCCTCCTTAAATAGCGGAGCTGCCGCACCGCCCCCCGACTGCCCGTTATATATGAATACCGTTATGGCATACTTTGGCTTTTCATAGGGAACAAAGCCTGCAAACCAGCCGTGAACAACCTCTCCTTCATTTATTCCCGTCTGGGCTGAGCTGGTCTTGCCGCAGCAGCCTCCGTATTCATCCATATTTGCCTGCTTTCCCGTACCTGTGACTGTGACTTCATGGAGCATATCCTTCAACAACTTTGAGGTTACGGGGTTAAGCACAATTTGGGGCCTTGACCTCTCAAGCTTTTTGACTGTCAAGCCCTTTTCCGTAATAAGGGAATCTACAATCTGAGGGTCGTTCCTGATACCGTTATTTGCTATGGCAGCCATCATACATGTTACCTGAAGGGGTGTAACCTGTATCTTACCTTGTCCGATGGATATATTACCTATGCCATCCTCAAAAGCTTCCGGTATGTAACCCGCTTTTTCTTCCGGAATGGTAAAACATAGTTTTTGTCCAAGGCCCAGCCTCTTGGCCATTTCCAGTATATTTTCAGCTCCTGTGGCTGTACCGATCTGTATAAAAGTGCTGTTGCAGGACAGGGCAAAAGCTTCCTTCATGTTAATCTCTCTGTCTTCATGGGTCTTGTGGGTGGAGCATTTTATCCTGCTGCTGCCCGCATCTGCATAGCCCTGGCATTTGTACTTTTCTTCCGGGTTCACATAACCTCCTTCAATGGCAGCTGCAGCCACCACAGTCTTAAATATTGAACCAAGGTCAAACTGCCAGATTGATTTATTTATCAGTTCGTTTCCGCTGCTTTTCAGGTATTTGTCCACATTGCCCTGATCAAAATCAGGTTTGCTTGCCATGCCCAGTATATCACCGCTTTTTACGTCCATTACCACTATGGAGCCTTCAACGTCATTCTTCTCCATTGCTGTTTCTATTATGTTCTGAATATGATAATCAAGGGTAAGCTTCAAGCTGTAGCTTGCACCGTCTCCTGCCGCCTCAACCTTCCTGAAGCCCAATCCCCGTATGATATTCTTTCCGCTGTCCACTACAGCTGCAATACTGTCACTGCCTCTGCTTTCCAGGTAACTGTTCATACTCTTTTCTATACCCATCTGGCCTGTTTTGTCCGTTTTACCTATGTATCCCACTACATGCCTTGCGATATTGTCATCAGCGTATCTCAGCCTTTTTTCCACAACAATGACACCACGTATCCTGCCGCTTTCAATCAAAGATAGATACTCATTCTGCCCGGTTTCACATATGAATTCCACTGTATCTGCCGAGCCCTCCATCTTTTTTTCAACATCTATCCTCTGAATGCCGCATGCTTTGGAAATGGTCTCAATCGCCGTTTTCTTATCATATACATAATCCGGATATGCAATAACCACTTTCTTGGCTTCCCTGTCAGTAATAGGTATCATATTCCTGTCAAAAATTATTCCCCTGTTTGTGGAAATGGGTATATGAACCATCCTTTGCCGCACAGCCCTCTCACTGTAGTGATTGCCCATATACACCTGAATATAGAAAAGCCTGCACAGGAGAAGCCCATATGCAATAATAAATAAAAGACCCATTATCTGAAGTCTTTTCTTATGAATGAGTTCATAATTGTTTTTCCTATATAGCCTTGTACCAGGCAGTGTAAGAAGCTCCATATCCCTGCTTTCCCCTGCCTTCTTGCACTCCTGTACAGCTTTTTTCCTGAATAACTTCATAATTCCGGCCATAACAAAACCTCCCTCAGTCTTAGTATTGTCAGATTGTGGGAGGTTATTCACTTCAGCTCAAATTACAGCTGCCGGCCAATAATTGATTTTATCTTTGTCACCATTATATCTATTGCTACCTTATTGTAGCCCCCTTCGGGAATAATTATGTCCGCGTATCTTTTTGTAGGTTCACAGAACTCATTGTGGGCAGGCTTTACGACATTCAGGTATTGGGTAATCACTGACTCAAGAGATCTGCCCCTTTCCCTCATATCTCTGACTATTCTTCTTATAACCCTGACATCAGCATCAGTATCTACAAAAATCTTAATATCCATTAACTCTCTGAGTCTTGGAGAATCCAGAATAAGAATGCCTTCCAGAAGTATTACATCTTTGGGCTCAACTCTCAATGTATGCTTTTTCCTGTTATGCACGGTAAAATCATACTGAGGCTTTTCAATAGCTTGTCCGCTTATCAGCTTTAACACATGATCAATCAGGAGTTCATTATCAAAGGCAAGGGGATGATCATAATTCACTTTAACCCGTTCCTCTGCCGGCAGATGGCTTTGGTCCTTGTAATAGCAATCCTGTTCGATAATAGCTACATTTTTTCCCGGTATGCTGTCGGTAATAGCCTTTGAAACCGTACTCTTTCCTGACCCGGTTCCCCCTGCTATTCCGATTACAAGCGGCTTTCTATGCTTTCCCTCACTCACCGTCTTTCCTCTCCCTTCTCAATATATCATGCCTTTCGACAGGCTTCTCCATTTTCATGGTTACAATCTGCTGCGGGTGCGGGGCATCTGATATTTCAACTCCCTCATCATTCCACATCTTCTCAATTTTTTGGGTAAACATCTCTCTTTGTGGCCCTATTACCTCAATCTCATCTCCCACGAACATTTTATTCCTCTGCTCTACAGTTGCAATACCTGTCTTGCTGTCATAATCCAACACCAAACCTACAAAAGCATAGTCTCTTACATATGCGCCGGATTCATAAATCTGTCCACGTGTATCAGGCTTGCCGAAAAAAAAGCCTGTGCCGAATTCCCTGTGACTGGCCTTTGAGAGCTCATCCAACCATTCTTTCCTGAACTCATAATTCTTCGGGTCCGAAAGATAGCTGTCCAAGGCCATTCTGTATGCTCTTACGACAGATGCCACATAATATGAGCTTTTCATCCGCCCCTCAATTTTCAGGCTCTTTACTCCTGTTTCCACCAATTCCGGGATGTGCTCAATCATGCATAAATCTCTTGAATTGAATATGTAAGTTCCTCTTTCGTCTTCATCAACCGGCATATACTGTCCGGGGCGTTTCTCTTCCATAAGATAGTACTTATACCTGCAAGGCTGTGCACATTCTCCCCTGTTTGCATCTCTGCCCGTCATGTAATTGCTGAGCAGGCATCTGCCTGAGTATGAAATGCACATTGCTCCATGTACAAACACTTCATATTCCAAGCTTTTGGGAGACTTTTCTATGGTTTCCCTTATCTCTTCAAAGCTCAATTCCCTTGCCAGAACGATTCTTTTTATTCCCTGGCTATGCCAGAACGCCGCGCTCTTATAATTTGTATTACTGGCTTGAGTGCTTAAATGCAGCTGCATATCCGGCAATACTTCCCTGGCTGTCATTATCACACTCGGGTCAGATACGATAAGTGCATCGGCTCCCGCTTCTCCCAGGCTTTTTAAATATTCGTCCAATCCTTCCAGATCTTCATTATGCGGAATAATGTTTACGGTAACGTATATTCTTCTGCCGTTATCATGGGCGTATTCTGCACCCTCTTTGATCTCATCAAGTGTGAAATTTCCCGCAGCAGCTCTGAGGCCGTATTTTTCACCGCCGATATAAACGGCATCCGCACCATATATAACCGCCATTTTTAATTTTTCCAAGTTTCCCGCCGGAGCAAGTATTTCCGGTCTATTCAATGAACTCAACCTCCTTAAGCTTGCAGCATATGGATATACCGTCACCCATGGGGATTACTGCGGTCTCCAGGCTCTCGCAGGAAGAAATAAAACTCAGAAACTTCTTGAGCCTTTTTACAATAGTGATTTTCCTTCTTATCAGCAAGCTTCTTTCAGCCACCATTCCTCTGAAAAGCACGTTGTCACATATAAAAAGACCGCCAATCCTAAGCTTGCCGATGCTTTTTTTCATAAAATCCATATACTGCCCTTTAGCCGCATCAACAAATATCATATCAAAACTGCCCGGAATATCTTTTAATACTTCTTCCGCAGCTCCGGTTATTATCCTGATATTATCTCCCATGCCTGCTTTCTTTATAAAATCTGCTGCCAATGCAGCAGATTCTTCATCTCTTTCAATTGTAGTAATAGAAAAGTCTTTACCGGCACATAGCCCCATATGGATGGCGGAATAACCTATAGCCGTTCCTATTTCCAGTATGGACTTCACCTTTGCAGTCTTAATAAGCACTGCCAGCAAGCTTGCGATATCGGGAGTAATAATAGGCACATGGTTCTCCCTTGCATACTCTTCCATTTCCTTTAGTATTCCGCTTCGCTCCGGTATCATACCAAGCAGGTAGCTGTCGATATAATCATGGCTGATATTTGCCACAGTATCACCTCGTATAAGAACAATATTGCGACGTATCTGAAGTTTGCACTATTCTTCTATAGTTTTAGAATTACTTTCTGTATTTATTCTGAGCATTGATATGCTCGTTGTATGTTTTCGTGAAAACGTGGGAACCGTCATCCAGTGCAAAGAAATACAAGAGATCCGTATCCTCAGGATAAAGTGCGGCTTCTATTGACGCAAGGCCCGGAGATGCAATGGGTCCGGGAGGCAAGCCCGCATACTTGTATGTGTTATAGGGTGAATCAATCTCCAAGTCCTCATAAAGCAGTTCTTCTTTGGGCTCCTTTAACAGATATTGTACTGTTGCGCAGCTTTGAAGCAGCATTTTCTTTTTCAGCCTGTTGTGGAATACTCCGGATATGGTCTTTCTTTCTTTATCCAGCCTGGCTTCCCTTTCTATTATAGATGCCAGTGTTACCACCTGATCAATGCTCATATTCAGTTCTTCCGCTCTTTTTCTGAATTCCTCCGTAAATACATCGTCAAAACGGCCCAGAAGCTTTTTGATAATGGCCTCTGCCGTTGTATCCCTGTATATTTCGTATGTGTCCGGAAACAAATATCCTTCCAGTTTGTTTTCCCTGTCAGGTATTTGTTCTATGAACTCATATTCATATCTGCCGGCTTTTAATGCCTCATTTATACTCTCGGAGCTTACAACCCCAAGACTGTTTATTTTATCAACTATCTGAGCCAGATTATATCCTTCGGGTATTGTAAACCTCACTGTATCAATAAGGGCTTTCCCTGAAACAAGGACTTCAACTATTTCAGGAACCTCCATTGAATTGCTGATTCGGTATTTACCTGCCTTTATCTTATCTGATTTTTCATTTATCTTGCAATACAGCTCAAAAACAAAGCTGTCCTTTATCATATTTTCATCTTTAAGTATTTTAGATATTGATTTGACTGTACTGCCTTTTGGTATCACTATTTCTTTTGCATTTGCTTCAATTTTATTTAATGCGTCCAGCCCGTTGTTATAATACATATAGGCAGAAGCTGCGGTAATCAGTAAGCAGAACAACAAGAACCTTAAAATGCTAAACCTTGCTTTTTTTCTCATATGCAAGCACTTCTTTCTTTAATATATATGTCACTAAAAACGATTTATCATTTCACGACATATGAATGAAAATGTTTAATGTAAAACATCTAATTAATTATATAATGCTCAACATATTTTGACAAGTTTAATAATAGCATGAAAAAGCCGGGCAGTTTGAAGGGTTTTCCTTCATAAACTGTCCGGCTTTATTAAAAGCAGCTTATTTGAAATAAGGTTCAGCAATTAGCATTTGATCTGGGTTTGTGGATTTTGGAACTCTATCGTAGACCAGATTCTGTATATAAAGGGTTTTTATGTTGGGAATATCAATTTCGAAGGGTATGGATTCACCCTTATGCACCACCAGCTCTTTAAGCACTTTACCCTCATAGTCCTTCTCTCTTATTCTTATTGTAACTTCATCAGTACTGTTGTCCATATCGTTCATGCAGGCCACCCCGCCGAATTTTTGATATTTGCCGTTAGGATATATAAAACCGCTGAATTCATAATAACCTTCTGTTCCTGTGTATACTATACCCCAGTCATATTGCTTTCCATTTACATTTAGCTGGTTTTTGTCGGTACTGAACTGACTTGTATAGTTTTTTACATAGTCCTTACCTTCAAGAGGAATCCTGTCTTTTTCTCCAAGGTATATTACTCTGTTGACAGGATCATAATCCACGGCAACTGAAAGGGCGTTGGCTAATGCCCTTACCGGAAGATAATTGCTGCCCTTGTAGCTTATGGGATACATAGGGGAGCCGTCTACATTAATTGGAATAAAATCTTTCCCGTTCAGCTTTATTTTCACTTCATATTCAATTGCTGCAGTGATCTCTTCTCTTACGGCAGCTCCCGCTGCACCTGCTCCAATCCCTAGTATAAATACCATACATAGGGCAAATACCAATAATCTTTTATTCATTCTTCTCCTCCTTATTCTATGATTTTTGTACACCGCGGGAAAGCAAGAATATGTGCTGGTATGAAAGCATCATTACTGCATTATGTCTCCCGGGTTCATCTGGCCTGCACCCGGCAGCTGCTGAGCATCAAACTGACGGCTTTGGAAGAACTGTCTCATTGTATTAAGTTTAGCCATATTGATCCTGCTCCATATCCTGTTTATCATAAGCTCCGCAACAGGATTATTGATGTGTTCCATCTTGCGTCCCTTGGCGGGTTCCCCGATATCCTCAGGGTCGTATACTTCTATTGCCGCACCCTCATGGTAAAAGGTTACTTTGCCTTGTCTTACTATTGAGTTAAGCCCTATCATTCTATCAATATCCATAAAATGGTCCTCTGCCGGTTTCGGCTCCTCTGAGGCATAAGTAAAGCTTATAGGTATAAGCTCTGCCTGAGATATCCAGTCATCCTCAAGCTGTAACTGCGATGCCCAGTCCTCCGCAGGCTGCAATTGTGATGAAGCATTAACACCCATTTGAAGCTGCCCTGTTGGTGAAAATGTAACTGCACCGCTGCTGCTGTAACCGTTCCAGCTCCATTCAGTAGTATAATTCTTTGACAGCACAGAGGTTCCCTTGGCGTCAGGCAATGGAACTATACGTTCATTAAATTCTCTGCTTCCTACTGTCACCGGAGGAACCCAAGGCCTGCCGGATATGGGATCATAATGGTAAGAACCGGGGCTATATATACTATAGTAAGAATCATAATGTCCCTGAGTATCAACCTTCTTTGTTCCCCGCTCATTTATTACAAGAAAGTGCTCAATTTCCCTCCTTTGATCAACAGGCCTGCCGTCTTCATCCGTATAATGCTTCCTGTCAATGGGTTCAACAATCCTTTTACCGGTAAAGCTCACGTCAGGCTTTACCTTATTCCAGGACATTACGCTGAACCCGTCGCTTGAAATCATTCCGGACACCAGATGTTCGGGTCTGAAGGGATAGTATATAGTAAATTCTCCTTTTTCGTCACATATTCCGGGGGCATAAAATGGCGGCTTTGTGAAATTCGTATTCTCAACCACCGGTTCCACATTCCCTCTGTAAGTGATGTATTCGTATTCATCGGAAGGCCATTTTCTAACTTTAGCCTGACTTACATAGCCCTTGGCCTCATCATTGAAGAAATCGGCATAATCTATAGTTACAAAATTGAAGGGGAAGGTGGTTGTGACATATGCCTCTCCAAGGGACTCAAAATTCACCTTGCTGATCCATATCATATCGCCCTTTCTCATATCAAATCCCTTTTGCTTGACATTCGTAAGCACAAAGTTCCCCTTAGAATCGCTGCTGACAGGAAAAGTCTTCGTATAACCCGCATCTTCTCCTTCCGTTCTTCTAAAGGTTATCTCCAGATTCCCTTTAAAGTCCTTTACACCTTCGGATTCACTGGGTCCCGTCCATTTTGCTATATGACCCCATACGCTGTCCCTGTACGCACAGGCTTCATTGAATACAATCCTGTATCCCTTGGTATTGGGCTTCTGCATCTGATATAAATAACAAATATCGTTATAAATGTCTATCCGTTTACCAAACAAGGTGGCATAAATATCAACAATAAAGTAGACATCGATATTAATTATAAGGTCCTGTGCAACGCAATTCATACCAATACCTGCCAAAGCGGCAGCTCCTACACATTCCCATCCAAGCACTTCAAGGCCTAATATAACTCCGGCCCTCATATCCATATTTATTTCTCCCGCAAGGGAAACATCCACATCCACGCCTTTGTCATAAAACTCGCAAATCGGTTTGGGAGGTGTTGGGAGATATACTACCGTACTGCCTTCGACCCCCAGCCTGTTTTTTGCCCATTGTGTCACCGAGGTAACAATCTCAATATCTCCATTAACCCCCACTACCAGGAATATTCCTCCAGTGATGCGGGCAATCTTGGCATCCAGGTCAATCCCAAATATTGGCACTATAAGATCCTTCTGCCCCCTTATCTCCGCATTGACTGTCAGATTGAGCTCCTGCCCGGTATTTACGGTAAAATAATAATCTCCTACGAATTCATACCCCGCATCAACAGTAATGCTGTCTATGCCCAAATATCCGTCAAGGGTTATTTCAACATCAAAACCATCCTCATCATAGGCGGCAAGAGGAACATCATTAAATCTGAATTCCACCAGAGGGTCAGATAAATGTTTGGGCACATATTCTTCTTTTCCCTTTTCCCCGCTTAACATACTTGTCAGCATCCTGCCGTTGTATGCTATATATTTCCTTGTTTTCAGCTGTTCCAGCCTTGACTGTTCAAGTTCAATATTCGGATGAAACTCACGTTTTATGGTACATTCCTCAACTCCGTTGGCATAGCCGGAAACATTACCTTTTGTCAATTTTATTGACTGTTTCGTGATCTCAAAGTCTTTAAAAACCTCGTTAAGCTGGGGCCTCTTGAGGGAAACAAAGTTACTGGCGGAAGCGGCACCGGGTTGTCTTAATTTTACTTTTTCTACGGTTTTCATTGCTACACCGTTTACAGAGTCAAAGTATACCTTATCCTTTTCATAGCCGGGAATTTGGGATGCAAACAGGCTGTTGTCAACTAATGCGGATTTTTCCAGCTTATCAATATTTCTTATACCCGGTACCTGCGTATTTGTATTCAACTCCTCAGGCAGCTTAAGATTTTCAAGTACAGTCCCAAGCTTATTATCGACAAGCACTACATTATCCTGCAATTTATAGTTGACATTGAAGGTAGCCGGAGCCTCAGGAGATTTAATCTTCGGTTTTATGAATATCTCCTCAAGAGGCAGGTTGATTCCGGGGGCCGTCTGTACCTGAGGCATACTATCGGGAGCTGTCTGAATAGGCAGCATATTTGGGGTGGGCACAGGCTCCTTCGAAGTATAGTCCTCGGATGAATCGGTCTTATCCGGTGAAGCTGGTGTTTTTATCAGTTGTTTGGTTGTTGGCTCCTGAGTGTCCTCTGATTTCGTTCCGGACTTTAATGGCAGGTTCTGAGCTGCGTAGATAGGTTGTATTTGTGAGAATAACATAATAAAGCACAGAACAAAAGCTATAAGTTTTCTGCCTTGTTCTCTCTTCATTGCATGAACCTCCTATTAATCTTATACTCTAATAATAGTACAACTGGTAAAATAATGCTATAACAAAGCATAAAAAAAGGAGCATTAAAATGAAATGCTCCCTTACTTATTCCTGGCTTTTGCCCTGAGGCTGCTGTTCAATATCCTCTTCCGAAGCCTTATTGATTTAGGAGTTACTTCCACAAGCTCATCCGCCGTAATGAATTCAAGGCATTCCTCCAGGCTCATCTCCTTATGGGGAGTCAGCCTCAGTGCTTCATCGGACCCGGAAGCCCTCATATTTGACACATGCTTCTTCTTGCATACATTTACTTCTATATCATCGGATTTTGCATTCTCCCCAACTATCATACCTTCATATACCTGCACTCCCGGTCCGAGGAACAAATATCCCCTCTCCTGAGCGTTATAAAGTCCGTAAGCCGTAGTCTCGCCGCTTTCAAAGGCAACAAGGGAGCCCCTGGACCTGTCAGGAATTTCGCCCTTGTATTCCTCGTAGCCGTAGAAAACATGGTGCATGGTTCCGTTTCCTTTTGTATCAGTCATAAACTGGGATCTGTAGCCTATAAGTCCCCTTGCCGGTATCTTGAATTCAAGGCGCAGATACCCATCGCTGCTATTGCTCATATTCATCATCTCAGCCTTCCTGGGTCCTAATCTGTCCATTACGACTCCCATGAATTCTTCGGGTATTTCAATAATGAGATCCTCGATGGGCTCACAGGTCACACCGTTTACAATCTTTAAAATGACATTCGGCTTTGATACCTGGAACTCATAGCCTTGCCTTCTCATTG
>ENA-UOYA01005160-UOYA01005160.1-activated-sludge-metagenome-genome-assembly--contig:-NODE-5160-length-10485-cov-5.661553_pt1 | contig 10485 bp, 10 predicted proteins | sample MGYA00238163_ERZ764804 | MGnify/ENA primary metagenome ERZ764804 (study PRJEB28919, sample SAMN05720223) | activated sludge metagenome | isolation source: Anaerobic digester | place: Hong Kong...
CCGCCGCGGCGTCGGCGGGGCGGTCGGCGAGCGCGGCCATCGCCCCGCGCGCGAGCATCGGCCGGTCGCCCATCGACAGGAAGGCGAGGCGGGGGCGCCGGACGGTGCCGGCCTCGATCTCGAGCGTGGCGGCGAGACCGACCATCGCGTAGTCGCCGCGACGGCGGGCGAGCTCGTCGAAGCACGCGCGCGCCGACGGCCGGCGCACCGGCAGCTCCACCGACACAAGGACCTCGTCCGGCCGGCGCGCGGTGACGTACAGGCCCCGGAAGAAGTCCTCGGCCGGCACGCGCCGCACGCCGCCCGGCCCCTGCAGCACCAGGGTCGCGCCGAGCGCGAGCGCGACCGCCGGGTACTCGGCCGCCGGGTCGGCCAGCGCGAGGCTGCCGCCGACGGTGCCGGCGTTGCGGATCGCGAGGTGCGCGACGTGCGGGACGGCCTGCGCGAGCAGCGGCACCGACGCGGCGATCTCGGCCGACGCCTGCAGCTGCGCGTGGGTGACCAGCGCGCCGACGTGCACCGTGTCGCCGTCGCGCCGGATCGCGTCGAGCCCCGGCAGCCCGCCGATGTCGACGATGCACGCGGGCGCGGCGAGCCGCATGTTGAGCATCGCCGTCAGGCTCTGGCCGCCGGCCAGCAGGTGCGCCGCGTCGCCGTGCCGCACGAGCTCGCCGATCGCGTGCTCGACCGAGGTCGCCTTCACGTACGCGAAGTCGGGGGCCTTCACGCCGAGACCCCCAGGTAGAAGCTCTTGACCAGCTCGTTGGACTTGAGCGTGTCGACGTCGCCGTGGAACACGATCTCGCCGTGGACGATGATGTGGCCGTAGTCGGCGATGCGCATCGCCTGGTTGAAGTTCTGCTCGGCCATCAGCACCGTGAGCGCGTAGCGCTCCTTCAGCTCCTTGATCTTGGTGATCGTCTGGGAGACCAGCAGCGGCGACAGCCCGACCGAGGGCTCGTCGACGAGCAGCAGCCGCGGCGAGGACATCAGCGCGCGCGCGATCGCGAGCATCTGCTGCTGGCCGCCCGACATCGAGCCGGCGAGCTGGCGCCGGCGCTCGGCGAGCACCGGGAACGCCTCGAACGCGAACGCGAGGTTGCGCGCGATGTCCGCCCGCGCGGCCGCGCGGAACGCGCCGAGCAGCAGGTTCTCCTCGACGGTGAGCTTCGGGAACAGCCGCCGGCCTTCGGGCACCAGCGCGACGCCGAGGTCGACGATCGCCTGGGTGGACAGGGTGGTCAGGTCGTGGCGCGTGCCGTCGATCTCGAGCGCGATGCGTCCGGCGTCGGGCCTGACCATGCCCATCACGCACTTCATCAGCGTGCTCTTGCCGTTGCCGTTGGTGCCGAGCAGCGCGACGGTGCGCCCCTGCTCGAGCTCGAGCGACACGCCGTGCAGCGCCCGCACCGCGCCGTAGCCGGCGCTGACGCCCTCGAGGGTGAGCTTAATCGCCAAGGTAGGCCCTCTGCACGTCGGGGTTGGCGACGACCGCCTGGGGCGTGCCGTCGCAGATGATGCGGCCCGCGTCGAGGCAGACCACGCGCTGCGAGAAGCTCATCACCGCCTGCATGATGTGCTCGATCATGATGATCGTGATGCCGCGCGCGTTCAGCTCGAACAGGATCTTCAGCACCTCGTCGACCTCGGCGCCGGCGAGCCCCGCCATCGCCTCGTCGGAGATCAGCAGCTTCGGGCTGGCGGCCATCGCGCGGGCGAGCTCCATCTTGCGCAGCTCGACCTGCGACAGCTGGCTCGACGTCACCCCGGCCTTGGCGGCGAGCCCCATGCCGTCGAGGATCGACATCGCCTCGTCGCGCGCCCGGCCGCCGGCGACGCCGCCCACGTAGGCGAGCGGCACCATCAGGTTCTCGAGCACCGACATCGTCCGGAACGGCCGCGGGATCTGGAAGCTGCGCGCGATGCCGAGCCGGGTGCGCTCGTGCGCGGCACGGCGCGAGACCTCGTGCCCGGCGAACCGGATCGAGCCCGAGTCGTTGAGCAGCGCACCGGAGATGCAGTTGATCAGGGTGGTCTTGCCCGAGCCGTTCGGACCGATGAGCCCGAGCCGCTCGCCGGCGGACACCGACAGCGAGACGTCCGACAGCGCCGTGAAGCCGCCGAACGTCTTCGTGACGCCACTCACTTCGAGGATCGCTTCCATGACTTCACCAGGCCCAGGATGCCCTCCGGGGCGATCACGACGAAGACCACCAGCAGCACGCCGACGACCAGCACGTTGAGCTCGCTCGAGATCGTCACCGTGACGATCTGCTGCAGCGAGCCGAGCAGCAGCGCGCCGATGACGGGGCCCGCCCAGTGCCCGAGGCCGCCGATGATCGGCATCGCGAGCGTCGAGACCGCGTAGCTCAGGTTGAAGCTCGAGGCGGGCTCGATGAAGCTCAGGTACATCGGCATCGGCGCGCCGCCGGCGCCCAGCAGCGCGCCCGAGACCGTGCAGGCGATCAGCTTGAGCCGCAGCGTGGGCACGCCCGAGCACTCGGCCGCCTCCTCCGAGTCGCGCAGGGCCCGCAGGCCCTGGCCGACGTGCGAGTGCTGCAGGTAGCGCGAGATGCCGACCGCCGCGACGGCCATCACCGCCATCACCGCGAACAGCATCCGCGTGTACGACTCGAAGCCCAGGCTCGGCCCGGGACGCGACAGTTGCAGGCCGCTCGCCCCGCCGACGAAGCGCCAGTTCAGCACCACCGTCTCGAGGATGAAGATCACGGCGACGGTGGCGATCGAGAAGAAGATCCCGCGCAGCCGCAGCGTCAGCAGCCCGACGAGCAGGCCGAGCACGCCGGCCACGAACGCGCCGAAGACGATCTGCACGACGAGCGGCGCACCCAGCCCCTTGAACATCACCAGTGCCGCGTAGGCGCCGGTGGCGACGAACGCCGGCACGCCGAAGTTCACGTAGCCCGCGTAGCCGCCCAGGATGTTCCAGGCGGACGCGAGCACGACGAACTGCAGCACGACGAACCCGGCGAAGAAGACGTACTCGTTGATGCCGGAGAACGCCATCGCGACCAGCGCCGCGAGCACGATGCCCGCCCCGGTCCAGAACCTCGTGTTCGACAACGGCATCGCACTCACCTCCCGAAGAGGCCCTGCGGGCGGATGCCGAGCACCAGCAGCAGCAGGCCGAAGGACACGGCCGGGGCCCAGGAGGCGCCCAGCATCATCAGCACGATCGACTCCGTGATCCCCAGGATCAGCCCGGCCACCAGCGTGCCGCTCATGCTGCCCAGGCCCGCGAGCACGACGACGCAGAACGTGCGGCCGATGTACAGCCGGTCGAGCGAGGGCTCGACCGGGCCGACGATGATCAGCACCGCGCCGGCGAGCGCGTTGACGCCGGTGGCGATGCCGAAGGCGATCTGCTTGATGCGCACCGGGTCGGCGCCCATCAGCCGCAGCGCGCCCTCGTCCTGGCCGACGGCCTTGATCGCCCGGCCGGTGAAGGTGCGCGACAGGTAGAGGGTCAGCACCACCGTCAGCAGCAGCGCGACCCCGAAGGCCGTCAGCATCCGGTACGGGATCCGGAACTCGCCGATCTCCAGGCTGCTGCCGATGTACGGCGCCTGGACGCCGCGCTGGTCGACGCCGAACGCGAGGATCAGCCCCACCTCGACGATGAACACCACCCCGAAGAAGAACGCCAGCCCGCGCACGCCGGCCTCGGCACCGCCGCGTCGCTCGAAGGTCTCGTAGTAGAAGCGGTAGAGCAGGATGCCGAGCAGGAAGAACGGCGGCGTGAGCAGCAGCCCGGCGAGGATCGGGTCGATGCCCGCCGTGCCGAGCAGGTACGTGCAGTACGCGCCGAACACCAGGATCGCCGGGTGCGCGACGTACGGGATGTCGAGCAGCCCGAACGCGACCGACAGCCCGAGGCTGACCGCGGCGTAGAAGCCGCCGAGCAGCACTCCGAAGAGCACGGCCTCGAACAGCAGGTCAAGGGAGAACGCCATGGAATGGATCCGCGAGTGGGTCGTGGGGCGCCGCGCGCGGGCACGCGCGACGACCGCCGCGCGCCTCCCGGCGCGCGGCGCGTGGGTCCGGGACCCCTAGCCCTTGCGGGCCGCGTCGTAGGGCACGATCGGCTTGCCGTTCGCGTCGCCCGTCGGGTGGACGATGACCTGCTTGCCCGGCTGGCGGAACTGCTCGGTGTCCTTGTCCTTCACGCCGCGGAACTGGATCGTGATGACCCGCTGGTTCGCCCGCTCGCCCATCGCGTCGAAGCGCACCGGACCGACGAGCGTCTTGTGCTCGTTCTTGCGCAGGTAGTCGGCCAGCACCTTGTCGTCGATGCTCTTGGTGGCGGTGATCGCCTGCTCGAGCATCTGGCCCGTCGCGTAGTTGAAGGGCGCGAGGTAGTACCCCAGCGGGTCGACCTTCGCCTCCTTGGCCCGGACCTCGTAGCGCTTGAAGAACACCTCGATGCCGGGCAGCTGCATCCCGGGCACGTAGGTGTTGAAGTTGATGATCCCGTTGAGCATGCTCCCCAGGTTCGTCATGATCGGCGTGAACTGCAGGCCGACCATCGCGCCGCCGAACGCCTTGACCTGCGAGCCCAGCCCGATCTCGTGCGCGGCGCGCACGATCGCCACCGAGTCGTTGGGGTACGACGCGACGAACACCAGGTCGGGCTTCGCGGCGCGGATCGACCGCACGATCGACGAGAAGTCGGTGGTGCTCGGCGGGTAGTTCTGGTCGTAGACCTTCTGCAGCCCCTGCTTGGCGAGCAGCGCGCGTGCGCCGTTGGCGAGGTTCTGCGAGAACTCCTGGTCGGAGGCGAGCAGCGCGATCGTCTTCGCGCCGGCGGCCCGGCCGATCGCGATGAAGCCGTCCGACCAGCCGTCGGCGTCGTTCCAGGGCGCGTTGTTGAACCACATGTCGTGGTTCACCTTGTGGTTCACCTGGAACGAGAAGTTGCCCATCAGCAGCTTGCCGCGCTGCTTGACCAGCGGCATGATCGGCGCGGTCGGCACCGTCGCGTAGGGCGCGATCAGCAGGTCGACCTTGTCGACGTCCAGCAGCTTCGTGTAGATCCCGGGGGTGTTGGCGGGGTTCGACTGGTCGTCGTACGCGGTGAACTCGACCTTGCGACCGAGCAGGCCGCCCTTGGCGTTGACGTCGTCGACCCACATCCGCAGGCCGACGAGGGCGGACTGCCCGCCGCCGCCCAGGCCCCCGGTCTGCGGCATGCTCATCCCGATCTTGATCGGGCCCGTCTGCGAGCGGGCGATCGTGGGCGCCAGGCCGGCGCCGAGGACTGCGGCGCCGGTGGCGCCGAGCGCCTTGCGGCGGGATGCTTGCATCGTCTCTCCTCCATCCAGTGTGTCGGTCGTCGCGACCGGGTGCGCCCGGTCCGTGCCGGGGGGTCGGTCCCGATGCGCCGTGCGGCTGTCTCGCCGCTGGGCGCCCCGGGGCGTCGGGGCGGCGCGTCAGCTCACGCGCGCCATCTTCGAGTAGTCCTCGCCGCCCCAGTCGGAGGCGTCGGTGATCCCGAAGAAGTTCAGTTCGATCACCACGCCGTTCGGATCGCGGATGAACAGCTGGTACAGCTTCGAGTCGGGCAGGTGGCGCGGCCGGAACTCGATGCCCAGGCTGCGGAAGCGCGCGATGAACGTCGCCGGGTCGTCGGCGAGGAACGCGACGTGGTCGATCACGCCGCTCTGGCCGTCGGCCGCGTCGGGACGGGTGCCGAGGTAGTAGGTCTCGCGATTCGGGATGTCGGACGGGCCGACGTGGACCTGGATCGAGCCGTTCACGCCCATCCAGTAGCCGGGGAACGGGAAGTCGGGTCGCGGCATCACCTCGAAGCCGAGGACCTCGGTGTAGAAGCGGCGCGTCGCCTCGAGGTCGAGCGCACGCACGAAGAAGTGGTTGAGCTCTCGAATGGCCATCCTGTCCCTCCGGGGGCAACGGTACATCGGAACCGGGCGCCGGCGGGCGAACCGTCGCGGCGCCACGGGGTCATAGCAGCAGGCCGGCCTGCGGCTGCAGCCCGAGCGCGCTCTGGCCGTAGGCCGCCGCGTGGACGTCCCAGGTGAGCGCGATGTGGGCCGAGGCCGCGTGCAGGTCGCGGAACTGCCGCTGCAGCGGCGACTTCATGTCGAGCCCGCCGGCGCCGGCGGCGGGCATCAGCGTGTCGATCGCGCGCACCGCGAGCGAGGTCGCGAAGGCCGCGTTGCGCTTCCAGCGCAGCTTCGTCTCGAGGCTCGGGTAGCGTCCCTGCTCGACGCCCGACTCGAGCGCCTGCCAGTCGGCCCGCACGACCGTCTCGGCGAACTCCACGCACGCCGACGCCTCGGCGATCCGGGCCTGCACCGACGAGAGCTCGGCGACGCGCGCGCCGGTGTAGGTGCTCGCCCGCGCGCGCAGCCCGCGGGTGAACTGCTCGACCGCCGCCTTCGCGGTGCCGATCGGGATGGTGCACAGCACGTACGCGAACGCCGCGAACGTCGGCATCGTGTAGACCGGATGGGCGTGGTGCCGTGCGCCGGGCAGGTTCAGTCCGGCGGCGAACACCTCCGCCGAGACGCTGCGGTGCTCGGGCACGAACGCGTCGACCACCTCGACGTCGTGGCTGCCGGTGCCGCACAGGCCGAGCGCGCGCCAGTTGTCGAGCGACCGGAAGTCCGGCTGCGGCACGAGGAAGAAGCGGCGCTCCGGCGGCCCCGACGGCTGCTCGGTCATCGCGCCGACGAACATCCAGGTCGAGGCGTCGACGCCGCTGCCGAACGGCCAGCGGCCGCTCACGCGGTAGCCGCCGTCGACCCGGCGCGCCTTGCCGCACGGGAACGCGAGCCCGGTGGCGACGCACGCGTCGGGATCCTCGCCCCAGACGTCGAGCTGGGCCTGCATCTCGAGCTGGCCCACGTTCCAGGCGTGCGACGCGAGGTTGGAGTAGACCCAGGCGGTCGACGCGCAGCCGGCGGCCAGCTGGACCACCACCTCCAGCATCGGCCCGAGGCCGAGCTCCGAGCCGCCGAAGCGCGCCGGCTGCATCAGCCTGAGCAGACCGGTCCCGTGGAGGTCGTCGATCGTCTCCTGCGGGATGCGGCGCATCGCCTCGGCGCGCTCGGCGCGCTCGGCCAGCCGGGGCACGAGCGCCGCGGCGGCCTCGAGCGCCTGCTGCGCGGTCAGACGGGGCGGGGCGGGTCGCCCCGCCCCGGCGCCGCGCGGCTCGGGTGTCGGGTGGATCAGGCTCACTGCCATCGTCGTGTCTCCTCGCGACGTCGGGCCGCAGCGCCGGGCCGTCCGGCGCCGGATCCCGTCAGCCGTTGATCTTCAGATAAACAGCGTACAGGGAGGTGGTGCCGCAGATGAAGAGGCGGTTGCGCCGCGGGCCGCCGAACGCGAGGTTGGCGACCATCTCGGGCACGCGCACCCGACCGATCGGCACGCCGTCGGCACGGTAGACCTGCACGCCCTCGGCCGAGCTCGCCCAGACGCGGTCCGCCTCGTCGATCCGCAGGCCGTCGAAGAACCCGGCCGGGCACTGCGCGAACTCGCGCGAGTCGCCGAGGCGGCGGCCGTCGTCGCGGACCGTGAACCGGCGGACGTGCCGCGGCCGGTCCGGACCCTCGGTGAACCCGCTGTCGGCGACGAACAGCGTGCGCTCGTCGCGCGAGAACGCCAGGCCGTTCGGGTGGTCGAAGTCGTCGGCGACGCGCTCGACCTCGCCGCTCGACGGATCGATCCGGTAGACGTGGCAGCCGTCCTGCTCGCGCTCCGCCCGCGCGCCCTCGTAGTCGGCGACGAGGCCGTAGTCGGGGTCGGTGAACCAGATCGAGCCGTCGGACTTCACCACGACGTCGTTCGGGGAGTTCAGCCGCGCGCCGCGGTAGCGGTCGGCGAGCACGGTGATGCGGCCGTCGTGTTCGGTGCGGGTCACGCGGCGGTTCAGGTGCTCGCAGGTGACGAGACGTCCCTCGCGGTCGACGGTGTTGCCGTTGGCGTAGCCGGAAGGCGCGCGGAACACCGACACCGAGCCGTCGGTGTCGTCGTAGCGCAGCAGGCGGTCGTTGGGCAGGTCGGACCAGACGAGGTAGCGGCCGCCGCCGAACCACGCCGGCCCCTCGGCCCAGCGGCAGCCGGTCCACAGCCGCTCGAGCCGCGCGTGGCCGACGAAGCAGCGGGCGAACTCCGGCTCGATCGCCTCGAAGCCCGCGCCCTCGAGTTCACCGTGGTACATCCGTGTCTCCTCGCCGCGCTTGCGGCGCCGCACCATGCGGCGTCGCCCCGGGTCGGTCTTCTTGATCGACCGATCAATCCGGGGCCGCGTCGCGCGCAGTGTATCCCAGCCGGCGGGCGTTGCGGCACGGGGCGGCGGCGCGGGGCGGCGGCACGGGCGGCCGCCACCGGGCCGCAACGGGGCCGCCTACGGCCGGACGACCATCCCGGTGATCCCCGAGGCCATCGCGCGCGGGTCGCGCTTCGGCCAGCGGCCCGAGTCGACCCAGCCGAGGAACGACTCGACCTCGCGGTTGAACGCGTCCGGGGCCTCGAGGTTCATCGTGTGGCCGCAGTGGGGCAGCACCACCAGCGCGGCCGCGGGGATCGTGCGCTTGAGCATCAGGCCGGGCGCGAGGCACGGCCAGTCCTCGTCGCCGTTGACGATCAGCGTCGGCACCTCGAGCCGCGACAGCGGCTCGGCGAGGTCGTACAGCGACGGCCGCTCGCGCTGCACGCCGAGCTGGGTGTTGGCCGAGCCGAGCGCCGAGTGGGTCGCGAACTGCCGCTTGAACTCGGCGAATCCGCGCGGGTCCTTGTTCTCGAACTGCACGCGCGTCGGGCCGGTCGAGTAGCGGTCGACGAAGGCCTGCATCCCCTCGCCGAGCAGCAGCGCCGCGCTCGCGTCGGCCTCGGCCCGGAAGTGGTCGCGGGCGGAAGGCTCCGCGCCGTAGCCGACCCCGGCGACGACCAGCGACCTCGCGCGCCCCGGATGCGACAGGCCCAGGTGCAGCGTCGCGAAGCCGCCCATCGACAGTCCGACGACGTGGGCGCGCGCGATGCCGAGCCCGTCCATCACCGCGACCAGGTCCGCGACCGCGCGGCGCTGCGAGTACGCGGCGACGTCCGGCGGCACGTCCGAGGGCGGCCAGCCGCGCGCGTTGTAGGTCGTGCACCGGTACCTGCGCGCGAAGTGCCGCACCTGCGGCTCCCAGCTGGTGCAGTCCCCGGCGAACTCGTGCACGAAGACGAGGTCCTCGCCCTCGCCGGTGGTCTCGGTGTACAGGCGGACGCCGTCGTCGGTGGTCGCGAAGCCGGTGCGCGTCATCGTCGTGCTCGGGTCGTGGCGGGAGTCCGCCCACGGTGCGGCCTGCGGCGCCCGCGGTCAACGTCGCCGCCCCGCCGCGCGGAACGCGGGCCGGACGGCGGCGCGGGCGCCCCGGTACCATGCGGGCCCGGAGGAGCCCGACATGACCGATCCCGAGAACCCGACCGCCCCGGCCGGCGCGCCGTACACCGTCACGCCGCTCGAGGACGGCGCCGTCTTCACGATCGAGCGGCCCGCCAAGCTCAATGCGCTGACGAAGCCGGTGCTGCTCGGCCTGGCGGCGTGCATCGACACGCTCGAGGCGCGGCACGCTCGGCTGCTGGTGGTCACCGGCCGCGGCGAGCGCGCGTTCTGCGCGGGCACCGACCTCGGCGAGCTGCAGGGGCTGGACATGGCGGCGCGGATGGCCAAGACCGCGATGGCGCGCGACCTGCTGGTGCGCCTGTCGCGCTCGCCGCTGGTGTCGGTCGCGGCGATCAACGGACTCGCCTACGGCGGCGGGCTCGAGCTCGCGATGGCCTGCACGCTGCGGCTCGCGGCGCCCCACGTCGCGGTGTCGCTGCCCGAGATCAAGCTCGGGCTGCTGCCGGCGTACGCGGGCACGCAGTTCCTGCCGGCGATCGTCGGGCCGACGCGCGCGCTCGAGATGATGCTGACGGGCCGCGCGGTGTCCGCGACCGAGGCGCTGGCGATGGGCCTGGTCGGTCGGATCGCGGGCGCCGACGCGTCGCTGGTCGACCAGGCGATCGACTACGGCCGCGAGGTCACCCGCTTCAGCCCGACCGCGATCGCGGCGATCCGGGCCTGCGTGGCCGCCGCCGGCGCGACGGTCACGGACGCGGGCGTCGCGGTCGAGGACGCGCAGGTGCGGGCGAACTTCGATTCGCCGGATGCACGCGAGGGGGTGGCGGCGTTCCTGGAGAAGCGGCCGGCGCGGTTCGGTCGGGGCTGAGCGGGCGGCGGCCTCAGGTCCGCGCGCGTCCGCCGACGCGCAGCGCCGGCGCCGCGACGTCCTCCTGGGTCGACGCGCGCGCGGCGCCGGCCGCGGGCACCGGCCCGCCCGCGAGCGCCGCCAGGTTCCACTGCGCGTACCAGTAGGCCGCGAGGACCCAGACGTAGGTGCCGGGGACCCAGGCGACGTGCAGCGAGACGGTCCAGATCGCGTCCGCGACGATCCACCAGAGGGCGCCCAG
>ENA-UOYA01005163-UOYA01005163.1-activated-sludge-metagenome-genome-assembly--contig:-NODE-5163-length-10475-cov-4.598081_pt1 | contig 10475 bp, 9 predicted proteins | sample MGYA00238163_ERZ764804 | MGnify/ENA primary metagenome ERZ764804 (study PRJEB28919, sample SAMN05720223) | activated sludge metagenome | isolation source: Anaerobic digester | place: Hong Kong...
TGCCAAGGTTTATATAGCGGGTGGCAAAACTCTCATTTATCAATTGGCTCTCCCTGATAAAACCTCCGACAATTGACGAACCGTGAACAGGTGGCGGAAAATGCAAGATGAATAAAACCTTATACACGGATAACCTTCAACTTTAACCCTACTCCCTTCATCAACTCTTATCGATTAATAACATTTTTTGGTCAATTGTGAGTTTTTTTCGTACAGTCCAAGTTCTGATATCATTAATTATCTTTGCCGGATTTCCAGCTACAATGGAATAATCGCTTATTATCCCCTTAACAACAGACCCGGCACCAATAATTACATTGGAACCTATTTTTGTACCTGGAAGTATAATTGAATTGGCTCCTATAAAGCAATCCTTGCCTATTCTTACCTCTTGTACAATAGCAATATCTGTCTCGGGTTGTTCATTTACGGCGATTAAGCCTGTTGTAAATGAATAATCATGGGTTAGTATCAAAACCCCTGTTGAGATTACTATATTTTCACCTAGAATAATTTTATCCGTTGCATCTAGAACTACGTTTGGATGAATAAACCTTGGCTTACCCTCAAATTGAACCCCATTAATACAATGAGCCATACGCAAGATCTTCATGTATAAAGATCTATTCCTAAGAACCCTAGAAAGAATAGATATAATCTTAAAGATATAGAAAAAGCTCCTTCTCATTTTTAATCGATATTTATTTAAATGATGAACTCATTATTTTCATAGTAATTTTTTTTAGGAATCCTGGCAGAAATGAATAATAAAACAACAAGTGAGCCTTATAATTAAAAACATTGAACTTGATACATTGAAGATATTCCTTATTACTTTGGCTTCTTAAATTATTATGAATAAAAAGGTGAAGTCTCATTTTGTGCCAATGTGAAATATATTTTCTTAAATCACAATAAGTTTTTTTGTCCGGCACCAATGATAATAGATTTACCAACTCATCTCCAACCACATCTTCTTCATCTGGTAATCTGAATACAGTTGTACTATTTACTGAAATTGGGAAAGAATAGTTCGATTTGATACTATTTGAATATGCAATTTTATATGCGATTGCCAACCGCGCCCAAGTAAGGAGATCTTCGCCTATTTTTACATTAACAGGAAATAACCCTACGTGTAAAAGTGCTCTCTTTGATACACAAACAGAATCGGTATGGATAGGAGGAGAGCCTCTGTAAGCATGTTTAAAATAATCCGTTAAAAAACCTTCTCCCTTAGCAAATGTATGCTTGGGTAAACTTGTTTTATTCGAATCGACGTACCTGTAGGAAGTAAAAATTATGTCTGCTTGAGTAAATCTCTCTTTAAGGTTAATTATGGTCTCCAAGAAATCAACATCCCAGTAATCGTCAGCATCAAGAAAAGCTATCCAATCACCCTTTGCCTCAACAATACCTCTGTTCCTTGCTGCAGAGACACCTTCGTTTGGCTGACTTAGCAACCTTATCAAAGGATGATTAAGCATTGTGACAAATCCTTCAGAGCCATCTGTTGAGCCGTCATTGACAACAATGATCTCCTCTGGCAGAACAGTCTGTTTAAGAACAGAATTCAGAGAACGCAGTATTGTGTCCTTTTTATTAAACAATGGTATTACTACCGAAATCTTCATCACGTTTAAGGCTGTAAACAATACCAATCATGGCAAAGAAATAGTTTGGGAAGTATATAGTGTACTTAAGTATATTGTCAGTGTACATAAACATCATAAATGCAATGTACAAGGTAAGGGATGAAGTTGATATGAGCCATATATAGTAATTATCCTGATGCTTTCGCGACAATCTGAATAAGGAAAAAAATGATCCCGCGAAACCAAAAAGCAAAAGAGCCAGGCCCACATAACCGTAGTTGTACCTGACTGAAAGGTAATCATTATGAGCTTCACCACCTTTTGTTTTTGATATTTTGGTCAGATATGCATTATCGGCCCTTGGGCCGTTACCCCATACCGGGGCAGCTTTAAGTCCCGGCTCAAGCGCTTTTTTCCATGAAATACGACCGCTACTCCTGATTTTTGGATTATCATAATAATCAAAGGTCACATCGCTGAAAGTCCCTTTCCCGCCGTAAAATGTTGCTTCCTGGAATGCCCTAGAGCTAAAGACAACCCAGAAAGAGGCAAGACCCAAGATTCCAAAAATGACCTTTGTCTTCAGCCGACTATTGGCAAAATGGAGGATAATTATCGCAGCAATAGCGGCAATTCCCATTCGCGTCAGCTCAACAATGGGAGCAAGGAATAGCAAACCAGAATAAACCAAGTACTTCTTCTCCCTGGTAAGGAAAAACAAACCCATAAACAAACTTACTCCAACCGAAAACTGCATTGGCATTGTTGCCATGCCGGGCATATACCCACTTCCAAAAAGAACTGCCCAAAGGAATATTACATATATTAAAACAATCAATCTTGTGAACAATCTGAACATCCATATGAGGTCCTCCTCTTTGTATGTAAATCCAGTGGCTACAATAGCTACGAGTACCGGCAGGGTGTACTGCAGTGTGAGTTGTAAACCCAGAAATGAAAAATCAATAATAAGATATACTACCATGTAGATGATCCACGGCAGCCAGAAGTAAACTGGGAAAGTCATGCTACTTGTCCTGAACAGGTTAATCACCGTGACAAGCAGCATAAGCATCCATGCCCAGCCGGTAAGGTTAAACCCAAGGATCTGGCCCGGAATAAAGGGAAAGATTGCCGGCAGGAAGGGCAGTAGCGTAGTTAGAAGAATGGATGAGTAGAAGATTTTGAGGCGACTTTTCACTTAGGATGAATTAAGTAGAGGCGTGAGGCTTAAGGCTTGAGGCATGAGGTTAACTGTACAGGGCTTTTATTTTTCTGCAGAAGAGGTCAATGCTGAAGTTTGCCCTGACTCTTTCTTTGCCGGTGCTGCCGAGGCGCTCTCTGAGATCCGGATCATTGACCAACCGTTCAAGAGCAGTCTTTAAGGTTTGTACGTCATCAACCGGGAAGAGAATGCCGGTTTCTTCATGTACGACCACCTCTTTCAGTCCAGATGTGGCTGAAGCAATAACGGGTTTGCCCATGGCCATCCCTTCTGCGGCTGTCAAACCAAAGCCCTCAAAACGAGAAGGAACTACGACGATATCCATAATAGATAGAAGTTGCATGGTCCTTTCCCAACCAGCCTCACCGTAAAAAGTAACACTTGAATTTATTTCATATGTTTGAACAGTATCTTTTAATTTCTGCTCATCCGGACCATTGCCGACCAGGAGAAGGTGTGCATTGGCCCCGTTTATAATAAGTTGATTAAATGCTTCAATCAACAGATCAATACCCTTTTCATGCCGTAGCCTTGAAACAGCTCCAATTACCGGAATGCCATCAGGAATCAACAAATCCTTTCTCAAGTAAACTGTGTTTACAGAAGAAACAATTTCCAGAATTTTTTCAATGTCAATCGCATTGTGGATTGTAAAATGATTTGACTGTAATTTGACAGGTTTATTTTCATTAAACAAACCGGAGTCTCCAAACCAGCTTTTTTCTGCATTCTGAGAAACGGCAATGAACTTTGTTGTAAATAGGGCAATTACTCTCAGAATAATTTTCGCATGAATACCATGTGATTTTGTATAAGGCTGGTGAACCGTAGCTAAAATTGTCTTGCTTCCTGCCAGGCGTGCGGCAATTATAGGAAGAGCGCCAGGTGACATGTACTGAACATGAACTATCTGCGGTTTGGAGGTCCGAATTTCCCTCACTATTCTTTTTATGAACTTTATGAAATGCAGTTTTCGTTCAAGGTTCAACAATCTTACATGGATGCCATTATGTTCAAATTCATCAACAGTTGATAGTTCATGCTCAAAGTAGCATAGAACTTCCACATAATAGCCAATGGAGGTTAATACTCTTGCCTGATTAAGAGTCTGAATCTCAGTGCCTCCAATACTTAAACAAGGTATACTGATTAAGATTTTATTCGGTCTTTTCAAATCGTAACCCAACCTGCTGGAATTATAGAATTTGCTTCATCTGATTGTCCTTTATACCATCTCTTGGGCGCAATTATGACTTTATCAGGTGACTTACTTAATCATGCACCCCACCATCCAAAGGTACTGTTGGGAATGATAAAATGCTTGCATTCTGAAATCATAATCAAATAGTACTCTGCCAGCGGACCCGTCAAGTTTTACTCAACAAATTCATAAGCAAAGTTATGTGGGTTGAAATTTACCTTCCACCTCGAGATGTCGTTAGAGAAAACAAACAGTTAAGGAAAAGGCATCAAACCTGATATATATTACAGGGCACTGTAATAGTAGTCTAACCCAACAATATCGAGGAAGGGGTGATTAACAAAATCGCCTCTTCTTAATATTACTACAACTGAATTATTTTTTTTAATCCTATTGAGAAAAGGACCACAGTAATCAGGCAATGAGTTTTTGAATGTAAACTCGTCTCGCAACCCTGCTTCAATTTCAGGAAAAAAGAAGGGATTTTGCCAGTACCCTTCTATGTAACAATTCGAGGAACACTTTTTAAAGCTTTCAATATCTGTCAGGTCTGTCTCCTTTTAAACGTCATGAGATTTGAGAAGCCTATTTTTAATGTGATAAAGATATTTGTTGCCAGTACGTGGAACCACAAATTGGGAAATTTACTGGTTAGTGGCAATTCTGGCTTAAAGATTAAACATTCCTAGGGCGTAATTCCTATCATCATGTCTGAAATATCTTTTGCTTTTGTCCAACAGATAGTTAATATCAAGCAACAACTCTGTGTTATTCATTTTGGCCAGATAATATCCGGCGGCATACTGAAACATTTGATTCCCATTCCCATCAATCAGTCTGGTTATAATCATAATTACTGAACTTTTGGTGTAGCAATTATCACAAATTGTGGGTATAGAGCATCTTCGTTTTTTCTTAATGTTATAATTGATATAAAAAAGACAAATGCTTTCGCCGAATAAGATTTGGATTGATTAATTCCCTCCACAAGGTCAATATCATAACCAGATTCACTGAACATTTTCTTCATAGTATTAACTGTAAAAACCTTAGGTGTGTACTGTCCGGAATTCCTATTTCAGTATATGAAAAGTCTTTTTTGACTATTAAATTGAACAATATTTGCAAATCGCAAATTAGGAATAGAGGCAATTATTTTACCATCGCAGAAAAGCTTATGCTAATTCTATACAGCACACATTCCAAGGAATAAGCAAATGCTCCAGAACATCATTAAAAACAATAGCATCAAAGTATTGGTCAGGCAGATCACCTAGAGCATCTTCAATAGTGCCAGTATATACTTTTTGTAAGATTGCTGCTGCCTTTTGCGCTGCTGCCTCATTTAGTTCTATACCATATATCTCCCGATCATCAGATAAAAGCATCTGCACGAATGTGTCTTTTTAGCACCTAACTTCAAGAATGCGTTTTGCTAAAGGAGGGATAAACTAAAACATATCTTGTCTGTCTCCCTGATAGTAAGCGATTCGCTTTTTAATTTTTGCCAACTTAGCCATTTTATAGTGAATGTCGTCTATCTTAACTGATTTGTCTATCAAAATTACAGGAAACTTGTAAACCCTAAATTTATAGAAGATCTCTATCTGTTAAACTTATGCTTTGATTTTCTGTTTATGAGAGATTATCCAACTTTATAAGGTTCTTCTCGTGCAGGCTTGGTCCGGATTACAAATCATCAAGAGAATGTTCTCAACCTCTTATTAAAAACTTCAATAGCATTTCGAAAACGGCTGGACAATTTTGTATTCTTTATTTCAATCTTTGAAACTAAATCATATCCGGTTGCCCATTCATCTTTATATTTCTCCGAACCGCTTAAAAGATCATATACCTCACAGTCGTGTTCAATGGCATATTTTATGCAGTGGTCAAGATGTATTTTACCCGGCGAAAATTTTTTATATTCGGGCTTGTATGCAGGCATATAAGAATAGTATCGCTTGTTTAAAATAAATCCAAGCCTCCAGCTTATAGTTGTTCCATTAAGCTTGATAGTACTGAAATGTACTATACCTTCCTTCAGACCATATAAAATCAAATTTGAATGATAACCAATTGCTTTATAGGATTTTGGCCAATGTTTCGCGTGAACGGCCAACATATCTTTTAGTTCATCAAGTGCAGTGTTTAGATTTTCTGAATCATAATTATAAAACTCAATTTTACCTAGTTCGCCAAGTCGCCGGATTCTCCTTTGAATTTCCTTATTCACCTTTGTGGAAACGATTGGGCCCACCACCTCCACTTCCTTTATTCCTCGCAGATTTATAAAGGGGCATTTAGTGGTCGATATAATGTCTTTTGAATCAAAGTAGCTTTCATATTGGTGAATCCCGGGAATTTTGATTGCATCAAACGTAACTGAGGACTTTAGATCGCTAATTATAGCCTGCCAGAATTCACGTTTTTCATAAGGTTCTATTTTCCCAATCAGTATAGGATCTCCGTAATCAAAGTCACCGTAGCCAAGTGGAATAATAATTTTCTGGTATCCGTTTTTCCAGTTTCTCTTCCATAAAAATAAAGGGAAAAGTATTTTCCCCATCTTGAATTCGAAGATGTAAAATATTGGACTTATGTTTCTAATAGAGCGATATGTTTGGATCCATGCGTGTGCAAGGGCGGGGTGAAAAAAAACATGATTAGAATTTGAGTCTTTATAAAATGAGTACCATAGTTCCTGAAAACCCGGATCAAGAACTTCCTCCCATTTATTTTTTCTTGTTAATTCTATTGGGGATCTTTCATCCATACGTACATTCACTCCAGTTTTTATTTCAGGCTGCGAATTTGATATAGTCGGGTTTAAAATTGAACGAAGTAATGATTTAAATCTGAGATTTATAAAATTCCGAATTTTACTTATAGCCCTTGTGGAAGTTTCTGAATACTTATAAGTATAAGTGAACTCGTTTGCCCATTGAAGCTTGTATTGTTCACTTCCTTTAAGCAGGTCAAAAGTCGAGGTACCTCGCTTAATATTGTCAACAATTAATTTATAAAGGTGAATTTTCCCCGGGGAAAAAGGATAATGATTTGCTGAAATTGCCGGCATATAATAGTAGAAAACACCTTGCCACCTGAATCCTAAATGCCAGCTAATAGGTTCCAGGTTTAATCTTAATTCACTAAAACTTACTATAGAACTTTTTATCCCCTGAGCAATTAAACGGTGGTGAAAGCCTGGTGCCTGGTATGACTTTGGCCAACGTTCCTTTTGTGCATCAAGAAAGGGGCTCAATTTATTCTTAATAGTCGAATCATCAAAATCAAAACTGTATTCATAAAAACTAACTTCTCCTTGTTCGGACAACCTTCTAATTTGTCTTCTAATATCCCCACGTAAACTACCTGTGAGAGTTTTAATGAAAAGGTTTTCTTCTGTAATCGCTGATAGATTATTGATAGAATAAGAAGTTCCCTCATTCATCCAATTAGATTGGTTGCCTTTTTGCCTGACCCCGCCAATCACAATCATGTCTACCTTCAGGATCAGTTTTTCTTTTATGTAAGGCAACAGTTTGTCCCATAACATAGGCAGATCAGATTGTTCAAAACAACCTGTCACTAAAGGGTCATGATAATCAAAATCACTTCCTCCGATTGGCTCTAAAATCTTTTGGAAACCATTTTTCCAGTTCTTGTGCCAGAGGACTAGTGGCAGGAAAACAGTGCCTGTCTCATTCTCTGCTATGCAGAAGTAAGGTTCAAGCTTCCTTATCGGTCTATAGGTATCAATCCATGCCATACATAGAGCAGGGTGGAAGAAGACATGGCCGTTTACCGCATTTTCTGCCCAAAATAACCATTTGCCCTGGAAATCAGGACTGTAAATTTCGTCCCAGTCAGTGACAAACTTTATACTCCAATTATCTCTCATCGTTTCAGATGATCCTTTCAACTATCTCAAACGGAAATTCAAATGCCTTAAGCAGAGGAGCAGGAAGGACGCCTGACCATGGTTTTCCGTCAGGGGTATATGAATCCAGGTAAACTGCCATCAGCCGGTTTTTCTCTGTTAGCTGGCCACTATTGTCTATTCTTCGAAGGTGTCTGAATTCCTTGCTGAAGATATTCCAGGGCCTGACATTGTACCATGCCCAAACCCAGTAATACCAGAGTTGAGTTTTATGGTTGGATCTCTGAATCGCTTCAATGGCAATCTCGGCACAGGCCACATGGTCATAGGGCCAGAAATCCAAAGCATGTGTTGCAAAAACAGCCTCGGGTTTTTCGGTCACAATAATATGCATGACTGCTCTTACACAGTCTTCAAAACCTTCGTGACCAGAATGAGGTACTTCGCCATCAGGCAAATGAAGACGAGTAATTTTTAATGTTGTCTGTTCGAAATTTTTCAGGACTTCCTCAGAAAGTTTTATCCTGTTATTCCTGATTTCTTCATTGTCAGGCCATACATTTGAATTTTCTCCGTCAGTCAGGTATACGACATGAATCCTGCCACCGTGATTTTTAACGCGAAGAAGGAAGCCGCCCAAACCAAGAATTTCATCGTCAGGATGAGGAGCAAGAACTAAGACATTGTTTAAATTCCCTTCCTCAAAAGGATTATTAAAGATCCTGATAATGAAGTAAATAATCCTTATAGATATAGTTCTTATCAGGTTTTTCAATATTTACAAGCGCGTTTAAGTTTAAGAGCCGGACTTTCGATCAAAATCCAGCTGATCAAGTCAATTAAAAATGGAATCCGGTGCTAACCTGATTTAGTGGAGAATAATGATTCAAGGTGATTGATAATTTGTCTTTCGCCCAAATATTCCTTCAAAAGGCTAGATTCGACAATCTCATCCAGCTTATTTGCAGCGTGCTTCTTACTTAAAAATGATAACTTTTCAAAAATGTCATCTACAGAACCATTATTCGCTGAAATTCCTCCACCGTAAGTCACAAGCAGGTTCTTAACTTCTCCTTCTGCGGGTGAGATAGCCAGAATTGGTCTATTTAGTTGTGCGTAATCAGATATTTTGCTGGGAAGAAAAATACCTTTGGCCAAAGGGGCCTCCAAAATCATTAAAACATCATAATGAGCCATTTTTAGCATAGCTTCAGAATAGGGCAAAGGTTCAATTGTTTTTACATACTCTTCCTGCCCCAGTTTCTCTATTTGCTTAATCCACTCTGTTGAGATGAAACCCATAATATCCAGATAGACCTTGTTTTCGTTCTGGGTATTGAATTTTTTGATCGCAAGCAACAATGTTCCGGGATCTCTTTCCGGTGACAAATTACCGGAATGCATTATTTTAAGGTCTTTAGAGTCAGATTTATAATCAACATCCAAAGATTCATCCAACATTATATGTGGAATTATTTCAACATGTTTATCATCAAGTTTAAACTGTTCTTTAAAATGTTCTGCCAGAAGCCGCGATGGGAATGATGTTATGTCTGCCAATTCTAAGACTTCCTGCACAAATTTTTTTGATGTTCTTTTCTTCCAGCCCGGTAAATTCTTTTCATACGGGTAAGGCCAGATGCCGGTAGTGGGGTCATTAAAATTAGCTATCCAACGGATATTCAGTCTCTTCTTTAATCTTAAGCCAACTAGATGAGCTATATCTGAAGGAGAACGGGTTATCACTACATCAAAACTTTCCTTCTTAAGTAATTCTGACGCCTTTATATAAGCATATTCAGCCCACCGGATTCCTTCCTGGGGATATTTAAAACGCATGGTATTCCGAACAACCTCAAAAGCCCTTTGTGCATAGTTTCCGTGAGGATAAGAGATATAATATGTTATTGGTTTCAATGCCAGCCATGGCTTCCGCCATTCAGAATTATATGTTGGCCCTTCATCGGTCTTAGAAATGACTTGAACTGAATGACCCTTTTTAAGCAAAGCCAAAACCAGCTTGCCGTTAATTATGTTTTCAGAAAACTCGAACGGAGGAAAACCGGGAGCAATAAATAAGATATTAGCCATTCAGATTGAATTGAATCATTGCATTAAAATCACTTTTAATTTTTTTGGCAATTTCTTTGCTCCTTAAAAAAATATGCTCGCCTATGTTTTCAGCATCTTCTGTCAATTTCTCAAAAGTGGAAATCAATAGGTCTGGGATTAACTCATTGTCGGAAATGACATAATCATTAAGCCCGTACTGGTTCATAAATTCTATGGTTTTGGAATGGTAGGCTAAAGCTACCAATGGAGTTCCAGCAGCAAGCGCAAAGATAACAGAGTGTGTTTTATGTCCGACAAAGTACTTACACTCCTGAATTAGCTTAAAATGATCTTCGGTATTTAAATCACCATCTACGAGAGAACATCGGTCTTTATATTCTGTTTTGCCTATAATTTTCTTAATGAGCCACCTGTCATCCGGGCCACTGTTTTTTAGTTCCATCGGAATAAATACCACTTCGCAATCTTTGTTTTCCACACAGAAATCAGCAAAATGAC
>ENA-UOYA01005165-UOYA01005165.1-activated-sludge-metagenome-genome-assembly--contig:-NODE-5165-length-10473-cov-5.832501_pt1 | contig 10473 bp, 6 predicted proteins | sample MGYA00238163_ERZ764804 | MGnify/ENA primary metagenome ERZ764804 (study PRJEB28919, sample SAMN05720223) | activated sludge metagenome | isolation source: Anaerobic digester | place: Hong Kong...
ATTGCTAGCAAAAATCATTTCATCTCCTCTTCCATTCATAAATGCAGGATGAGCATAAGAAAAATTCTGATAGTTCTCTCCTCTATTTAAAACGATTGGAGTTATTTGATCCCAATTGTTCACATCTCCATTTGAGTAATTTACTTTGCATATTTCCATCAGCACAGTTCTATTATCATCTGAAGATTTCAATGATTTATTATCTTTTGCAATAGAACGCGTGATATACATAGCACCATAATCATCTGTAAATGTCATAGGTCCTTGCATATATTTTTGATTACTTGCTTTTAGCAACATTGCAGGCTCTTCGAAATTCAAATTTTTTACATCCTTTTTCTTAGCACTAAATATATCTGTAAAGTTTGAGATAATTTCATCTTGAGATTTGAATCCTGTATTTGTTCTATTTTTTCTAGTAGATACAAATGACAAGCCATCTCTGTAGTACATTGGAGAGAAATCCGAATTAGCTGTATTGAGTTGATCTACATTTTTGATAACAATAGCTGCATTACTTTCAGCTATTTTAGAGAAATAATTAGCATTTGCACTTCTCATAAAAGAGTTAGTAGCAATTCCTCTATTCGTCAAATTTGTATAGATTGAATTTGCTCTATCATAATCTCTTTGTCCTGTTAGAATATTAGCATATCTCAACTGTGCAGTTGGGGTCATTGTTCCAGAATTATATACTTCTGAGAACAATTTAGTCGCCATACTTTCACTCTGTGTAGGACCAGGGGCTAAATAAATATTTGCCAATTTCTCTTTTAAAGTATTGTCATTTGGCGATAAAACGATAGCTTCTGAATATGATTTTATCGCTTTTTCAAAATCAAAATTAGTCAATGCTGCGTCTGCTTTCTTAAGAATAGAAGTCACATCTTGTGCATTTACTACAGAATATGACAAAAGCAATATAATTATAAATTTTATATTTTTCATATAGGTTCTTCTTTAAATATTAAAAAAATTGAATGAATTAGAAATAATGTACATATCTAGGAGATACGTATCTTGTACTTTTAGCCTTACCTAAATCCATACCTACATATATCTCATGTGAGCCAGATGTAGATGTTTTTAGATTTGACAATGGATAGTCATAAGCGTATCCTATTTCTAATTTACTTGTTGCCATCATTTTAAACATAGCTATCACAGACTCTCCTCTTACACCAGGAAATTGATTAAATACTCCTGATTCATTGATTACATCTCCACCACTTCTATAACCTAGACCTACCCAAAATCTCTCTTGTAGCAATAAGTTAGCATTCAAATCAATATTTGGAGTTGAATTTTGTGCCAATTTAAGGAATGCCGTTGGTTTGAATTTCACTCCATTCTCTTTACCAAACACATAACCTGCACTCATAAAAAAGTGATTGTACACTTTACTAAATGTAGCTCCTACTGAATCAAATCTTGGATCAGCAATTTTTAAATTAAGAATATGAGGCACAGATGCTCCTATAAAGTATTTATTACTAAACAAATACGCTCCAGCACCGAAGTTAGGCAAGAACTTACTAATACTTGCATCTGTAGTCCCTGAACCAGTTACTGCGCTTGCTCTACTATCATTTAAAGAAAATAAAGATGCCATCAAGCCTAAACTAAGTCTAGTTTTCTCATCTAATCTTATTCTATATGCAAAACTTAAATCAAGTCCTATATTCTTCATAAGACCTAAGGCATCATACTTTACCAATCCTCCAATAGCTAAGTTTTCATTTTTCAAAGGTGTTTGATAGGAAATTACCCCTGATTTAGGAGCTCCTTCGATGCCAACCCATTGGTATCTTCCGATTCCGCTCAACCATTGTCTGTCTTGGTAGCCAGCTGTAGCAGGATTGGTAAATAATGGATTAAACATGTACATACTCAGCGATATATCCTGCTGAGCAAATCCCGCTTTTGTCAAGCACAATAAAGCGAAAACGAGTAAAAACTTATTCTTCATAAACTTAATTAATATTTTTCTGTGCAAATCTATAGCAGTTTTATTTTCTTAATCATTTTTTTTTCACTTTTTTTCAACAATTATTAATATCTATGCAATTAAATCTTGAATTTTTTCTGCTAAAGCTAAGGTTTTACGGGCACTCAGAAGATTTACGGCTGTATCATTTTTTTTCTCAATTATTCTTGAAAAAAAATCATTCAATTCAGCATGGATAGCATTTTTGTCCATTTTTCTATACTCTTTTTGCTCTAATTTTTTCTCAATTCCTTCATGGGTTGTAAACAATAATCCTTCAGAATTTTCGTTAGCATCTATTATGTTGATGATTTCTGAATTTTTTTCTAAGAAATCAATGGAGACATACCCTTGATTGGAGAATATCCTCATTTTTCGCATTCTTTTCATAGAAATTCTACTTGATGTTAGATTGGCAATACAGCCATTTTCAAACTCTAATCTTACATTCGCAATATCAGGCGTCTTGCTCACGATGCCTACGCCATTAGCATAAATATTTTTAATGTCAGATGAAACCAAATGTAAAATAATATCTAAATCATGAATCATTAAATCCATAATGACAGAGACTTCCGTACCTCTAGAGACAAAGGGTGCTAAGCGATGTACCTCAAAAAAACGAGGATTTGAAATACTGCTTTCTACAGACATAAACGCAGGATTATATCGCTCTACATGACCTACCTGCACCAATGTATTGGAAAGTTTTTGCAATTCTATCAGTTTGTCAACCTGTGAAACTGATTGGCAAACTGGTTTTTCGATAAATAAATGTTTTTTTTGGAGCAACCCTAACTCAGCCAAAGCAAAATGAAAATTAGTAGGCGTAACAATATCAATGATATCAGACCTCTCAAGGAGTTCTTCATACGATGCTACCCTCTCAATTTGATAGGCTTTTGAAATTGAATCTAGTTTCTCATTATCTGAATCAAAGCATGCTATATTCTCCTTTGGGACAATTTCTAACCATTGCTTCAAATGAATTTCTCCAAGGTGTCCTAGCCCTACAATTCCTATTCTGTGCATACAGAGCTTACTTTATTTCTATCTCTACTCTTCTATTGACTGCTCTACCAGATGCAGTCCTATTGTCAGCTATTGGATATTTCATTCCGAATCCATCCGCTTTGATTCTAGACTCTACAATTCCTTTTGACATAAAGAAATTCTTAACAGCATTCGCTCTATCTATTGATAATTTTAAGTTCTTATCTTCTTTGCCGACATTGTCTGTATGACCTGCTAAATCCAATTTGAAGTTAGGATTAATAATCAAATATTCTGCCAATACAGTAAGTGACTGAATAGATTCCGGCTTAATAATCGCACTTCCTGTATGGAATTCAAGTTTTTCTTGCGCCATTTTCGCAATAGAGAGCGATTCTTTTGGCATTGGGCATCCATTGTTTGATTTTGGACCTACTTCTTCAGGACATTTGTCTAGAGAATCTAGCACACCATCATTGTCTGTATCTACAATAATTATTTCAGGACAGCCTTTATTTTCAAATACTCCTTTGACTGTAGGACACTCATCTAAATTATCAGGAATTCTATCGCCATCTCTATCTGGACATCCTTCAAATTCTTTAGAGCCTTTATCGCTTGGACATTTATCTTCTGCATCAGTAACGCCATCTCCATCTTTATCAGGACAGCCTCCCAATTCTTTAAGACCTTTCTTTTTAGGGCATCTATCCTTACTGTCAGGCACCCCGTCTTCATCTGAATCTGGGCAGCCATCAAAGCTTTTTACCCCTTTGACTGTAGGGCATTTATCTTGAGAATTCACGACACCATCGCCATCGTCATCGGGTTCTGGGCAACCATCTCCATTGCAATCTCCCGCTTCATTTTTACATTTATCCATTTTATTTGACATAAGGTCATGGTCATTATCTTTTGGCTGTGCTTTCTGATGGAAAGGTATATTGATGCTAAAATTAAATGCGGCATTTCTAGTTTGAGATTTCAACTTAGCCAACCCTGTCCAATCATATAAAGCAAAATTCATAAATAGTAGTCTGAATCCAACACCCACATTTACCTCTTGAGCCAACATATTATAATTTACAGGCAAATATAACCCCAACATTTTGCCTTCTAATCTTGGAGTGAAACAAAACTGCGAATTCTGTGTCCAAGAAGAAGCAAAATTATTCAACACAAAACCATAAGTTCCATTTGCCGCTAGATAGAGGGTTTTATATATTCTCAAATCAAAAAATAAATTCACATTTGTAGGCGTCCACATATAATACTCTGCTCTACTAGTATCTAAATACACACCATTATAAGCCAATGATAGTATGCTATCTCTATATCTTGTTACATCTGGGAATTTTCCAAACTTACTATTTCCAACCACATTGGTAAAAGCATTTCCATCCATAGATACACGTCTAAGTGGCGATTTTCCTTTCCACTGAATATACCCAAAGTCTATGATACTTAATCCTATTCTATATCGATATTTATTGAGGTCTTTTCGAACATTATCTGTTCGACAATCCATTTCATAGGTATAATCATTTTTGTCTTTTTTCTCAAAAATAATCCCTACATCTGCGCCAAAACCCATGTTCTCAAATAACTTGATACTATCTTTTCGAAAACTACCTTGATTATAGAAAGTAGATGACAATTGATTGTCCATAATGCCATTCGCATACGAAATTGAATTGGGGCTAGCGAAACCAACGGTTAAGCTAGGAGAATAGGCATATGTACTTGCCAATCCTATATTCATTTTTCCTGTTACAGCCATTTTCAAAGAATATTTTGGCTTATCAATCAATACCGTCCCCATTGTCAAGCCCATGTATGCCCAAGCAGAGCCATTGAACATAAAGTCCTTGCTGGTAGATCTAGCCCAGTTCAGAGTATCTTTATTATCAAAGAAATATTGCGCCAATTTTTCATTTACATTATTGGCAGTAACCAAAGCATTTACACCTGTGCTAATACCTATGCTGAATTTATTTTTTCTACCTAGAGATAGCATAAACGTAGGTCCCATAATGTTGGACTGCATATAAGCATGTTTAGCATTTCCATTTAAATTTTGCAATAAATATGTTTTCTTATTGGAATCGGTAAGATTCGGTGGAGACAAGGTAAGATACTCTGTACTGAGTCCTATATAGTTTTGAGACGCTCTCGCCCCTACACTTATCAGGGACATATGAAATTTATATCGACTATCTACAACCTCCGCTGGGTTAAATCTCAAGGCGTGTACACCTGCATAAGGCGTATTAAATTCCCCAAAATCCAATTGAGCTGATATTCTAGATGTAAAAAGTAATACAAGAACAAGTAAAGATAATCTCATTATCTGATTTTAGTTTATTGGCAAATTTATGTAAAACATCGATTTGTAAGTAGATTTTTTAATCTATAACACAAATATTTATGCAAAAAATATTCTCCTAACCGAAAATTATAAAACAACTCCTTCTAATTTTAACTTCTGACTTCGGCATTGACCTCTTTTTTCAAATTTGAAATTAACTTCTGCATCATACTATCAATTTCCTTATCTGACATCGTTTTTTCTTTATTCTGGAGCATAAGTCGAATGGCATAGGATTTTCTATTTTCTCCCAATGATTTATCCTTGAATATATCGAACAACCCGACCTCAATCAGAGACTGACTAAGAGATTTTTTGCAGACTAGCTCTATTTGTGAAAAAGGAACAGTCTCATCAATAAGCATTGCTAAATCTCTCTTTACATTTGGGAATTTAGAAACTTCACTATAAATAATTTTCTCTTTTTTGGCTATAGAATAAATATAATCCATATCGATTTCCGCCCCATAGACTCGTTGCTTGATATCAAATAGTTTCGTGTCAACCTTGATTTCGCCTATAAATCCTATCGTTTTTTGGTTTAATATCAAGTCCAGTCCATAATTTAACTGAGGATTAGACGATTCCGCATAAGTCAATTTGAGATTAAGCGTTAAAGCTAATTTCTCAATGGTAGATTTTATCTGAAAATAATCATTGGCTGCTCCTTTCGGTTTTTGCCAATTTTGGACCTCATTTAATCCCGCAATCAAAATCGCTAGTTTTTTTCGTTGGCTGTATTTTCCATTTTTATCTAGAAAATATTCATTTCCAATTTCAAATAAATTCAAATCCTTATTATCTCGATTGAGATTGTGCTCTACGACTTCCAACACACAAGGGAAAATTGAAGTACGCATACAATCCAATTCACTAGTCATCGAATTGAGGAGCATGATAGGTTGTTCATGGGTAAAATATCTCGACTGCGAAATGGAATTCGTAATTATTTCTTGGAACCCACTACCTACCAATAAATTAGAAACTTTAGATTCAAACTGAGTCATGCTCAATCCTTGGCTAAAACTCAAATTTGATTTCAAATATTTTGGGTAAGGTAATTGATTATAACCAAATATTCTAAGTACTTCTTCGATGACATCTTCTTCTCGCTTGACATCTTCTTTGTATCTAGGCACAGAAAGCGTCCATACTTCTCCATCAAATGATTTTATCTGAATCCCTAATGACACAAGTATCGCCTCTACTTTAGAGATATCCATCGACATATTAGCATATACGTCTAACTTCTGTTTTGACATGGTTACATGCCAGAAATCAAATGTCTGAGTGGATTCCATCTTAATATCGGAGCATTTCGCATCTGTACAAATAGTAGCTAATATGTTTCTTGCTTTTTCTAGAGCATACTCCGTCCCATTTGGGTCCACTCCCTTTTCAAATTTTATAGCAGATTCTGAGCGAAGATTGAGCCTTTGGCTTGTAATTCGAATAGATTTAGCATCAAAATATGCTGCCTCTAAGAAAATCGATTTTGTCTCAGGAGCTATTTCAGAGCTTTTACTTCCCATGACGCCTCCCAATCCAATGAGGTTTGACTTGTCATTTATAACAATATCACCAGCGTTCAATTTCAAGGTATTTCCATTGAGAGCTACCATCTCTAAATTTGTATTTAATTCTGAGATAATAATTTCTGTAGAATCTATCTTGGATAAATCATAGGCGTGCATTGGCTGACCCAAATCGTGCAAAAGATAATTGGTAATATCAATCAATAAATTCTTGGGGGATTCTCCAATGGCTTTCAAACGATTTTTCATCCAATCAGGAGAGGCAGTATTGGTCAAATCCTCTATTATAACTCCTCCAAATTTTGGAGACTTATCCGTATTGATTTTGATAGAAAATGATTTGTCGGACTTCTTGATAGCTGGCGCAAATGAGGTTTTTCCATTTGGAAAAAATTCACAAGCCATCCCTCTTGCTTGCATAGCTGCCGCCAAATCTCTAGCGACTCCTCTATGACTCATCGCATCCGTTCGGTTTGGGGTCAATCCAATTTCTAGCACATAGTCCGATGAAATATTGAAAAAAGAAGCAGCAGGTGTGCCCACTTTTGCTGAATTGTCCAACACCAATATCCCATCATGACCTGAACCTAAGCTCAGTTCATCTTCTGCGCATATCATTCCATTGCTTTCTTCGCCTCTTATTTTTGATTTTTTGATAGCAAAAGACTCGCCAGTAGGAAGATAAATCATAGCTCCTTCGGTGGCGACAACGACTTTTTGACCTTTGGCTACATTGGGGGCACCACAGACAATTTTCAATATACCTATTGTTTCGCCTAAATTCACTTCTGTCAAACTCAATTTATCCGCATTGGGATGTCTCTCACATTGGATGACTTCACCAATAAAAAACTTCTCCAATCCTCCTTTGATAGATTCAAATTTCTCAATTCCCTCTACTTCCAAACCTGTAGAAGTAAGGATAGAAGCGATTTCTTCTATTTCTATTTTGCCATAAGTGAGATACTCGTTGAGCCAATTATAGGATATCTTCATGGAGTCGTATTCAGTTTATCTATTCGTCAATGATTAAACCACAAATCTAAGAAATTTAAAATTCCAACACTTCACAAAGTGATATTTTGAAGAATGTTTGACTGAAGGTTTGATTGGAAATAGGTTTCTCTTTGCCTTTTAAGGTGAAAATTCCTTGAAAGACGGAGTTCTCCATGTTTTTTTGACTGATAGAGGAAATTCTATACATAGCCACAAATGGACGAATAAAGAATAGATATTTCGCTAAGCTCAATAAGGCAAATGAAGAGATACTATTTTCAATAAAACATAGTCTATAGCTGTGAAGAACAATTTACACTCTTTGTCATTTTGACCGATAGGGAAAAATCCTCTACCTTCACCTCATTGGCGTCACCACTTCATTCAGACTAAGACGAGGTGGGATAGCCACTCTGTCCATTTAAATATTTATTAAAGTCAAAAAGTTCGTTGTTAACATCTTCAACAAATTGTCGAACATTTTTATTGATAAGTTCTATTTTATAAGGGTCGTGTATAAGTCCAAAAACTCGTCCTTTATTATCAATTGCTATATAGTTACCATCTTCAAGGTCTTTTATTTCATAGTATATTTTGTCGTCTATTTCTATTTCACTTAAGGATTTTAAGTCAAGTTGTTCTGATTTCAAGCCAAGAACAAGTTTTTCAATTTCAGTGTTAGCTGAAAACACTTTTTCATCTTTTATTATTGTAGATATATCAATATGAAAACCAACAAACTCATTTATATTTTTTGAAAATTCAAAGCCAATCAATAGTCCATCGTGAATGGTAAGATTTAGTGTATATTCTTTTCCGTCTTGATTTATTATAATATTTTTTAACTTAAATTGTTTTCCCTTTGTCTTTGATTTATCGGATTGCAAAGGGTCAAAACTAATAAAATAAGTATTTTCTTTAAAAGAATGATTTACAGAATATCTTCCGTAAAGTCCTTTATTAAGCCCAACTAACAAAAATTGAAACTCTGTCGGTAAACTTGTAAAGACTTGATGGAAAAAGTCAAATGCTTTTCCTTCAATTTTCCAACTTGTTTTTCTAAATATTCCGAACATTTTATGATAATAAACCTTGAAAGGATAAGGACAGTTACTTATAGTTTTTTATTTTTCGTTCCAATAGTCAATTTTTTTAATGTTTACTTTTGAAACTTTTGCCCATCTATTTATTTCTAATGGTTTCAAATTTTCATCTTTGTATGTTTTGTCAATTAGTTCAAACTGAGCATTAGATAATATTGCAAGTCTTCCGTCATTTCCTCCATTCACTAAATAGATTTGTTCATCTATATTTTGTTTCTTTAACTCAATATTCAGAATTTGTGCAATTCTAAAAGGTGTTTCACCCCAACCACCATAACCATCTTTAAAGTTTTTGTAAATGATATATTCCGTCCCGTTAATAGTAATTTTTTGATTAAGCCATTTATTTTTCTCGTCCCATTCTTCAAAATGGTTCGTTATATCGCACTTAAAATTCATCTTTTCAAACGCAGGTTTTAAGTCTTTCAAAAGCTCAACAATTCCTCCCTCTTCATAAACATCTTCTCCGTCACAGGAATAGTATCTAAAGTCTTTTGGCAAATTAGTGTTGTCATCCCAGACACTTGTCAATTCTGATTCGGGGTCAAATTCATTAATAAAATTAGCTTTCAAACTGTCAAGATCTGAACTGTTTGCATATTTAAAATATCCAAGTTCGTCAAGTTGCATGACAAACTTTTCAGCTTCGTGATTTTCGCAGGTTTTAGCTTTTTCTTCATACAGTATCCGTTTTGTCTGACTTTTAGCCTTAAAGAACCAACGTTCGGCAATTAGTGCAATTACGCAAGTTATTATAATTATTGCCGTCACTTCTATTTTATTTGGGCTGTTCAAAATTGCATGTAAAACTCTCAAAAACACATAATCTCTCCCTCTTATCTTCTCACAATATCCGCTCCTATCGCGTTCAGTCGATGGTCTATATATTGATAGCCTCTGTCTATTTGCTCTATATTCTGAATAGTAGATTTGCCTTTGGCGCTTAATGCAGCTATGAGCAGCGATACGCCTGCACGAATATCAGGACTACTCATCGTAATGCCACGGAGCTGTCGTTCTTTATTGAGTCCTATGACTACGGCTCTATGAGGGTCACAGAGTGTGATTTGTGCACCCATATCCTTTAGCTTATCTACGAAGAAAAGTCTCGACTCAAACATCTTCTGATGAATTAGAACAGAACCTTTTGCTTGAATAGCTACCACGAGAACGATACTCAATAAATCTGGGGTAAAACCAGGCCAAGGATGGTCATAAATTGTGAGAATAGAGCCATCGATATATTTAGTGATTTCGTAGTTTTTCTGTGAAGGGACATGTATATCATCCCCTTTGATTTCAATTTGTATTCCTAATTTTCTAAATACATCAGGAATATTTCCAAGCATATCTACTCTACAATTTCGAATTGTAATATCAGACTCTGTCATAGCCGCAAGCCCAATAAAACTACCTATTTCTATCATGTCTGGCAATATCGTATGCTCACAGCCTTTTAGCTCAGAGACCCCTTCGATATGCACGAGATTT
>ENA-UOYA01005166-UOYA01005166.1-activated-sludge-metagenome-genome-assembly--contig:-NODE-5166-length-10472-cov-3.092157_pt1 | contig 10472 bp, 6 predicted proteins | sample MGYA00238163_ERZ764804 | MGnify/ENA primary metagenome ERZ764804 (study PRJEB28919, sample SAMN05720223) | activated sludge metagenome | isolation source: Anaerobic digester | place: Hong Kong...
AGTCCCAGTAACCACCGCCAACCAGGGATGTTTTTTTTGTTCGCTGTCAAGAAAATTTCCTCCGGATGTTTGAAATTATACTCCGAACGAATTATGCCTTTCAGAAAACGCTCCAAATCTCCGATCAGGCCTTATTTGATAGTTCCTGATAGCCAAAGCCCGTATAATCAAGAACAGCACTGAACAACGAGGTGAACGATTATGCGTGAAGTTGCGATCATTGGCATCGGCCAGACACGTGTTGAAGAACAATGGGATCAATCGCTGCGGGTATTGGCTGGAAATGCGGTGTTAGCCGCGCTTGAGAATTCCCGCCTTCCTGCAGTGGATGGAATCTACGTCGGCAATATGATGGCCGGCTCGGCCAGCCGCCAGCAACACCTCGGCAGCTATATCGCTGATTGGGTGGGGATGCGATACGCTGAAGCACTGCGTGTCGAAGCGGCCTGTTCTTCGGGCGCCGCCGCTTTCAGGGCCGCACTGATGGCTGTGGCTTCCGGTGATATTGATACTGCAATCGCCGTTGGCGTAGAAAAAATGACCGACTCTCCCGGCGGCGAAATCACTGCTCAACTCGCGACCGCCGCCGATGCCGACTGGGAAGGTGATATGGGGCTTTCCTTTGTGGCTTTGAACGCCTTGATCATGCGCCGTTATTTACATGAATACGGCTGGAAACATTCCGATCTGGCGGGTTTCTCGGTGAACGCGCACGCCAACGGAACTCATAATCCTTATGCACGTTTTCAGGAGCCCATCACAGAAGCCCAATTTAATAAGGCGACGATGATCGCCGATCCAATCAACCTGCTTGATTCATCACCCATGGGAGATGGCGCCGCGGCGGCTGTTCTAGTTCCGGTGGAAATGCTCAACCGCCTACCAGGTGTCCCGGTCATCAAGGTCGTAGGCTCCGGCGCCGCGACTGATACCATCGCCGTACACGGCCGGTCTGATCCATTGTGGTTGAAAGCGGCCGAGATTTCTGTCAAACAGGCGTATTCGCAAGCCGGAGTCAAACCGCAGGACATTGATTTATTTGAGGCGCATGACGCGTTCACGATAATGGCCGCTCTTTCGTTAGAAGCATGTGGATTCGCAGAACGCGGTCAGGGTCCCCGGTTGGCACTGGATGGGGAAATCTCCCCTACCGGTCGGGTGCCGATTGCCACACGCGGCGGTCTGAAAGCCCGCGGCCACCCGGTTGGGGCTACCGGCATGTATCAAATCGTCGAAGTTGTCCAACAACTGCGTGGAGAAGCTTTTGGTTCCCAGGTGCCCAACGCCCGTATCGGTATGACTCAAAACATCGGTGGATCCGGCTCAAATATCATCACCCATATTCTTCGTCGTGATTGATGCACTCCGCGAAACCCGAAAAATCGATTAAAATCAAGGTCAGATGTTCTATATTCTCTGACCTTGATCGATTCTTACTCTGCTCATGACCACGCTTAATCTCGACCGCCTGAAAGAATACCGAAACCATATCCGGCGTTTCTCGCCCAATCGTCGAATCAAGAACGTTGATGAAGCTGAAAGTTATGTCAACGAATGCGGTTTCATCACCTTCTGGCCGGCTAAAGGTCTGGATTTACCAAGTTTATGGGGAGCTGTGGCAGGCGACCGCCCGGTTCCAAGCGAACATGATGATCCTGGTAATATCACCTGGGAATGGAAAGATGCAAACCTGGGTTCCAGGCGTTGGTATTACGGACGCACGATCCACCACCGCAACGCATTGATCTCCTTCGCGTACCTACCGTATTTTTACGCCCTGTCGCCTAATTATGGTGATCCAGAAACAGACTACCTGGACCAATACGCGCTTGGCCAATTAATTCCCGAAGCAAAAAACATTTATGAAGCTTTACTGCGTAATGGCCCAATGGATACACTGTCCTTGCGTCGGGCTGCGCATCTGAGCAATCCAACGAGCGACAGCCGTTTTAATCGCGGCCTGGATGAGCTACAAATGCAATTTAAAGTCATTCCGATCGGCATCAGTCCTGTAGGAGCCTGGCGTTACGCCTTTATTTACGATATCGCCCCTCGTCATTACCCGGAAATCGTCGAACTAGCCCGTCCGATCAGCGAAAATGAGGCACGAACTACGCTTTCTCGGCGCTTTTTAGAGCTAATGGGCGCGTTACGCAAACAGGATATCGCCCGCGCTTTCGGATGGCGGCCGCCTGACGCTGAAGCGGTTCAAAAACGATTGCTCGATGAGGGTGTGATGATCTGCGTGCAGCACCCCACCGATAAACACGAATGGATCTCCCTGCCAGAAGTTTTATAAGATCGTCATCTGTCTTTGTAAGTGTTAATATTCGGGAACGGATCATCAGCCAAGTGTATAATAACCTCAATGCAATGCATCCTGAAGGCTGAGAGGAAAAGGCTGCCATGATGGAATTCCACGTTTCTCGACAATCCCGCGACCGCTACAAATTCGATCAAGCGATTTTTACCTACAATGGCAACGCCATTTTCGCGAACTTCCACGCCGCCCGCATGTTCGCACAAAAAATGAATGAAAAACGGGATTTGGTCTCCTACCCGGAACAAGCCGTCAAAGCCGGCCAGATTAACGCCCTTGGCTTGATTGATGAAATCCTCCATCATGTATTTGCGCTCTACCGCCGCCAGAAGAATCCGCAGGTAATCAATCAGGCATTGGATTACCTGAGTGAAGCCATAGGAAAAGACGCGCTCGATCGTACTTTACTCAACTTCACTACAGAATTTCCGCCTGTCGTGGTATATAAACGGGAGCTAACCCCCGAAGAATTTCTAGCGGGCGAGACGGACGGCGTTTCACATCGAGCTGTCGCTTTGGAAGAAATGGTTCTCCTCTGGGTAACCAACAAGAATCCAGCTGCCCTGACCTTTAGCGAACTTTTCGATGACGAAGGCTTGAGCCAGCAGACCAGCTACTCCCGCTTGATGGTTGAAATCTACAAATTCTTCGATAATCAACCGCCTTTTGGCCCCGACCGGCAGAATCTCATTGATGTGCTCCGCGCTCCCGCGTTAAAAAATCCGTATTCCCTGGAAGACCAGCTCGATTACATCCGCTCCGTCTGGGGAGAAATGCTGGGACGGTTCTTATACCGCCTGCTTTCCAGCCTGGATTTGATAAAAGAAGAAAGCAAAATGGCCTTCGGCCCCGGAGGTCCTGGCCCCATCGCCATTCCGATTTACACCGGGTCTGCCGCGGCAGGCGGCCTGGAAGGCGAACCGGAACGGTTTTCGCAGGATCGGGAATGGATGCCGCGCCTGGTTTTGATGGCAAAAAACTCTTTTGTCTGGCTTAACCAGCTCTCTGAAAAATATCAGCGACCAATCAACCACCTGGATCAAATTCCCGACCAGGAATTGGATGAATTGTCTCGCTGGGGCATCACCGGCCTGTGGTTAATTGGCCTTTGGGAACGCAGCGAAGCCTCAGCTCGGATTAAGCAGCTGTGCGGAAACCCTGAAGCCATTTCATCGGCGTATTCACTTTCTGACTACAGCATCGCTCGCGATTTGGGTGGTGATGCCGCATACCAGAATCTGCGTGATCGAGCCTGGTCACGTGGGATCCGCCTGGCATCCGACATGGTTCCCAACCACATGGGAATTGATTCAAGCTGGGTACTCTACCACCCGGAACGCTTCATTTCATTGGATTACAGCCCATTCCCATCCTATTCGTTCAACGGACCCGATCTTTCACCTGATCCAAACATTGGAATTTTCCTGGAAGACCATTACTATGACCGTACAGACGCGGCAGTTGTATTCAAACGTGTTGACCGACGCAACGGCAGCGTCAAGTATTTGTACCACGGCAATGACGGAACCAGCATGCCGTGGAATGACACCGCCCAATTAAATTACCTCAATCCCGAAGTCCGCGAAACAGTTATCCAGACCATCCTGGAAGTGGCGCGAAAGTTCCCCATTATTCGCTTTGACGCTGCCATGACCCTCGCCAAAAAACATTACCAGCGTCTATGGTTCCCCGAGCCGGGCAGCGGAGGAGACATCCCCTCGCGTGCTGAACATGCCCTCACTAGAGACGCCTTTAACAGCGCCATGCCGATTGAGTTCTGGCGAGAGGTGGTGGATCGAGCCGCAGTCGAAGCTCCTGATACCTTGCTGCTGGCCGAAGCTTTTTGGCTGATGGAAGGTTATTTTGTCCGTACACTGGGCATGCATCGTGTTTATAACTCAGCCTTCATGAACCTGCTGCGCAATGAAGAAAACGCCAAATACCGCACAGTGATGAAAACCACACTCGAATTTGATCCGGAAATACTCAAGCGTTACGTCAATTTCATGAATAATCCTGATGAACGTACTGCGGTGGATCAGTTTGGCAAGGGCGATAAATACTTCGGAATCTGCGTACTGCTGGCAACCCTGCCCGGCCTGCCCATGTTTGGCCATGGCCAGGTTGAAGGTTACGCGGAAAAATACGGCATGGAATTCCGCCGCGCCTATTGGAACGAGAAACCAGATCCTTACCTCATCGAGCGCCATCAGCGTGAAATCTTCCCCATCCTGCACAAACGCTATCTCTTTGCTGGGGTTGAAAACTTCCTGTTATATGATTTCTATACTCCCAATGGCACCGTGGATGAGAACGTATTCGCCTTCTCCAATGGCTACGGCAGTGAACGCGCCCTGGTGGTCTATCACAACCGCTTTGGTGATACTTACGGTTCTATTCGCACCTCGGTCGGTTTCGTTCAGAAAACGGGCGGAGACCATAAACAAAACGTCCAGCGCACCCTTTCCCAAGGTTTAAATTTGCGTGGTGGTGAGAACTCTTTCCTGATTTACCGCGATGTGACCAAGAACCTGGAATACATCCGCTCCAGCCGTGAAATCGTCGAAAAAGGCCTGCTGATTGACCTGGAAGCGTATGAATATCACGTATTCATTGACATGCGCGAGGTTGAAGATGACGCCTGGCGTTCCTATCGCCAATTATGCAGTTACCTGAACGGCCGCGGTGTTCCAAATATCGAAGAGGCTCTTCGAGAGTTGGTTTTGCTGCCAGTATTAACCCCCTACCGCGAAATTGCCAATCCCGGGTATTTTGACTATCTACTTAACTCTCGCTGTAATACAGACAAGCCGCTTGTGGGAGAACCTCTCTTACGTGAAGCGCGCGAAAAGATCGGCGCCTTACTCGACGGCATTTCTTACCTGAACGGCGGATCATGGCAGCGTGAAACTGTGCTCACCGCCATGGTGACCAGTTTAAAATCGGTTCTCAGCCTTCCCTGCATTGAAAAGCATTACCCCATGCCCGGTGCAGCCAAATATCTTGCTTCTTTGGACGAGCTTCGCGCTGGTCTGGATGAAATTCCGCATGCCTGGTTGACCCTCTTTGGATGGGTTTCTGTCGCCCAGCTTGGCAAAATGGAAGATAAGGTGGGGTTTGAGTATCGCAGCCAGAGCTGGATGAATGAATGGCAGCTCTCTCGTAACTTACTCAATGTATATACGCAAATGGGCATATCCCAACCAGAAGCAGAAAGCATGGTGGGCAACATCCATCTTTTAGTCGGCCAGCAGACCTGGTACAGCAAAATGAGCGACCTGCCGATCAATCAAATCATGCAAAAATGGTTGTCCGATGATTCGGTTCAGCGTTACTTAGGGATCAACCGTTACAACGAAGTGCTCTGGTTCAACCAGGAAGCCATGCAGAAGTTCATTCAATGGATGAACTTGCTGGCTGTTTTGGAAATCAGCACAAACAATAGCCTCACCGCTTCCGCTTGGGTGGAACGCGTGTTAGGCGCGCATGAAATCACTTGCGCTATCGCCGAAGCTGCGGTTAATTCAGACTTTCAGGTCGCAAAATTGCTAACGGAGTTGGAAGTTCAAGATTCGTCGTCTGCTGCGCCCGCTGCAGATGCTGACTAAAAACATCATTCGCTTTCATCCCGCTGCGCCGGCTGCGAACCGGTTTTAACCAGGCCGCCGCGACTTCTGTCAGGTCAATCCCAGTAGCCAGGAATGTGTTCCAGATGGCCTGTGTGGCGTAGGCCACGTTATTACGCGGCTCAATTCGGTCGAAATCGTCAAAGAACCAGCCACAGGATGTGTACATCCGTTGCCGGTCGTACTGCGCGCGTAATAATAACTCAAGCCGCCGCATTTCATCTGGATAGATTTTTTTCGTCGCAGATTCGAGAATGATTTCTTCGGCAGTCTGTTGATGCAGCAATACATGGATATAGCGATCTCTCGTCTCCCATGGATCCACAAAATACTGCCGTGCGGTTTCAAGAAAGACCTCATCCATTCTCTTCGCCAGTTCGTTAATCGCTAACCGCAGCGGCGCTTTCCAATCGGATTGCGGTGTGCAGGAACAAGGTCCCATCCAGCGGATAACCCCGTGATGACAGCTCCAGGAACTGTAAGAGCGAATGGTGGTCATTTTTTGCGCGGGGAAGTCGCGTAACCACAGACCTGGATATGTCGCCCGCACACCCCGGTCATCCATATCGCTGGTCATTAGCCTGTTGAGAAACTGGTCGCGGAACTGCTGATGGTGTCCATACAGTTCGCCATCCGATGCGACCATCAACAAATGAGGCTGGTTCGACCCGGTGCCATTGAATGAAGCGAAACGCGGCAATACCGCGTTCAAAAGGAAATAATCCGCGTTCATTGTTGAGCCTGGATCAAAGCTGACCCTTGTGGACAGATCCTGATCGTAGAAAAAGACCGTCATAGTGCGGCCTTCAGGCAGACTTACTTTATAGGGTTGGGTGATATCAATGTTTGGGTCTTCTGCTTGCCATGGGGCCAAAATGGTGTATTGAATACCGTTTTGCGCCATCACGTCCAACGTTTCTTCATCAACTGCAGTTTCTGGCAGCCACATTCCAATCGGGGCATGTCCAAAACGTGCCTGAAAATCCGTTATACCCCACCGAATTTGCGTTTGTTTATCCAACCGGCTGGCAAGGGGAAGAATGGTGTGATTATAGGGCTGCGCCATGGCGTTACCCACCCCGAAAGCGTCCAGGTTTTTCCGATCCTGAGCTACAATCATCCGCACCGTGGCGGGGTCGAAACTGGCCATCCATTCCATCAGTGTCGGTCCGATATTGAAACTGATTTTCCCAAAATTGCCTAATTCCGCGTTGGGTCGGTAACAATGTTCATGAATCCGCTCGTTCCAATTTTGGTATGGGGCGGCTCCAGGTTCAACCGGAATTTTTCCGGTTAGTGGATCTTCACGAGGCGGCTGATAAAAATGACCATGAACACAAAAGGCCTGAATTCCCATAGCGGTATACCTTTATTGGAGTTAACGAATGCGCGGTTTTCGGCGCACTTCGTCCCGTAGATATTGTACATGATGTTCAAGTCTGGCGGGCATAATTCCAAATCGACGTGGTAAAACGTCCAGATCGCAAGTGCGGTCCGCGGAAAGATAGTCCAGCCAGAAAATCGAAACCGGAAAGCGCGGGTTGAGATGTTCAACCCACAGTGCGATTTTTCTTAAATACGCCGGGGTCATATTGATCAAGGGCCTATGGATGCCCAGTTCGCTGCAAATTATTTCTACGGTCTCGCGATATGTCAGCAATTCGCCACCGCCGATAGAGATAGTCTGATTCACCATGGACGGGTCATCCAATGCCCAGATCAGACAGGTGACCAGATCCTCAACCCATAATGGCTGCAGCAGAACTGAGCCATCGCCAGGCGACAGAAAAAAGCCTGGTGACATTCTCAAAAGGCGTGCCAATGAAACGGTGAACTGGTCACCTGGGCCAAAAACCACCGCCGAACGCAGGATGGTGTATTGTAACGCCGAATGTGTGATGGCGTATTCCGCCAGGGCTTTCGCTTTTAGTACCGGAAACGCAGAAACTCGGTCCGCGCCAAGATGGCTTAGGAAAATGATTTGCTTTACCCCCGCTTGCTGAGCGGCCTCGGTGATCATCTTCGTGCCGTTGATGTCTACACCCTGCAAATCAGCCCGGCTGCTCAACCTTTCCGACCCGGCCAGATGAAATACCACATCCACGTCTTTCATCGCTGACCGCAATCCGCGCTCATCTTTTAGGCTGCTGACCGCGACTTCTATGGATACGCCTTGCGGAAGTTGGGGAGAAGTGCGAGAAGGACGCAACAAAATGCGTACCGGTTTACCCATTTCAACCAGTTGACGCACCAGGGCCTGTCCAATAAAGCCGGTACCACCTGTGACCAGAATCATCGTCGCTCATTATAGCAGAGACCTACCGTTCCGTGCATGTGGCATGGAACTTGTAACAAAATCCATGTCGACTGGAATAAACTGGATGGTCTCCTGGAACCGGATCAATATGACAAACACAACCTGTTTCTTCTCCTCACTGCGTTCACGCCTTGGCTTCCATTATTTTCCGGATACGTTCCATTATCGGGAATCTGATCTGCAAACTTACCTGCCGGAATGGATGTCATTGGGAATGAATTGGTTGACCTTACAGGCTCCCACTGACCGCGCTGTGCCTGAGTATTTTATCAACGGGCTGGTCAATAACCGCATTGAACCCATTTTGCAGTTTAACTTTTCTCTGGCGCAACCTCCAGCCGTTGAAGAAATCCAGTTAATGCTCGAATCATATTCACGCTGGGGTGTGCGCCTGGTTCAATTCTTTGATCGTCCCAACGCCCGCTCATCCTGGTCTTCATCAACCTGGGCGCAGCAAAACCTGGTAGATCGCTTCCTGGATCGTTATCTTCCTTTTGCCAACCTCGCTCTGGATAAAGGCCTGATCCCGGTGATGCCACCTCTTCAACCCGGCGGAAGCTACTGGGATACTGCCTTTTTGCGTTCTACCCTTGAAAGTCTCGAACGCCGCAAACAAAATCGCGTTCTCCAATCTCTGGTTTTATCCGCGTATGCCTGGACGAATAACCATCCTCTGGATTGGGGTGCGGGTGGACCCGATGCGTGGCCGAATGCTCACCCATACATGGAGGATCCCTCAGTTCAGGATCAACGCGGTTTTCATATTTATGATTGGTACGAATCAATAACGCAGGCGGTCTTACAAAAATCAGTTCCGACCATTCTCTACGGTCTTGGCGCTCCCAGTGACCCTGCACAAAGTGGATTACCGCTCTCGATTGGTGAACACACCGACTTGAACCTTACCCTGGCGCGCATGTTGTCAGGCGATATAACGAATACTGATAATAAGAACGCCCAATCCTTATCTCCTGTGCCGTCAAATGTGCTGTGCGGATGTTTCTGGCTTCAATCTGCTGCCGAAAAAAGCGCATTCATCAATCAGGCCTGGTTCCGTCCTGACGGCAGCCAAATGCCAATTGTTGATCGGCTGCGCTCCTGGTTAATCAGCCACAATGAGGAAAAACCAGCCGCGGCTCATTCTATCCCGACCAAAAAAGACCCGTTCCATCCCATCAGTCATTACCTCCTTCTACCAGTCCAGGAATGGGGAGTCGCCGATTGGAAAATTGACGCTATCCGCCCGTTTATGAAACGTAGCCGCCCAACGGTTGGGTTCTCTTTTGAGGAAGCCGCCCTGGCTACCCGGGTCACAGTTTTTGGGGGTGAAAACGTCTTTCCGGAAGAAAAACTAAACGATCTGCGCCGGGCAGGCTGTTATGTCGAGCGAGTTGGCGGCGATGGCATAAAAATTGCATCAATACTGACAGAGAGGTGACGATTATGAACAACCCTATGACTGGTAAACCCGTGAATCATACCCCCCTGACAGTTCGCAAGCCCGTACTCAAGGTTCTCGGCCTGGGTGGCGGCGGCTGCAACGCTGTAAACCGCATGATCGAACTGGGTTTGGATGGAGTTGATTACATCTGCGCGAATACCGATGCCCAGACTCTCAAAACCAGCCTCGCACCGACTAAAATTCAGCTTGGTCCGCACCTCACCCGTGGATTAGGCGCTGGCGGTCAACCCAGTGTGGGGGAAGCAGCCGCAGAAGAAAGCGCCAAAGAGTTGGCGGCCGCGCTCAACGGCGCAGACATGGTTTTTATCGCTGCCGGCATGGGCGGTGGAACGGGAACCGGTTCGGCGGCGGTCGCTGCCCGTGTGGCTCACAGCCTTGGCGCGGTGACTGTGGCGATTGTCACAATGCCATTCTCTTTTGAAATGGGACGCCGCCAGACGAATGCTCGCGAAGGCCTTTCCCGTCTTCGTCCCTTCACCGACACTCTAATCACCGTTCCCAATGACCGTTTATTGCAAATCGCGCCTCGCGACCTGCCGCTTGAAATGGCTTTCCGCCTGGCGGACGACGTGCTGCGCCAGGGTATTCAGGGCATCGCTGAACTCATCACCCAACCCGGCCTGATCAATGTCGATTTTGCCCATATCCGCAATGTGATGCAAAGCGGCGGCGGATCCATCCTTTCCATTGGCCAGGGCCAGGGTGAAGGCAAGGCGCTGCAAGCTGTCGAACGCGCTCTGCACCATC
>ENA-UOYA01005168-UOYA01005168.1-activated-sludge-metagenome-genome-assembly--contig:-NODE-5168-length-10466-cov-5.133224_pt1 | contig 10466 bp, 13 predicted proteins | sample MGYA00238163_ERZ764804 | MGnify/ENA primary metagenome ERZ764804 (study PRJEB28919, sample SAMN05720223) | activated sludge metagenome | isolation source: Anaerobic digester | place: Hong Kong...
TATGTAAACAAGAGAATAAGGGAGTAGACTCTAAAATTAGGGGTTTGAACCGGGCATGGCAAGGATTTATGCAATATTGTGTGACTTATAACCGAATCGACAGACACAAAAACAAAAATTTTAAGCTATAATAAGGCCATGGAAAAGAGAAGAACTTACACAGCAGAAGAAAAAGCCAATATTGTCCATCAACAGTTACTTTTGCTGAGTTAAGGGGATAATAATTTTTTTTGAAAAATGCCTTGACAATGGGGTTCACTACAAAAGAATTTTCATTCAATTTTGTGCCTGAGCATAGTGAAAGGAATGTGAATTTTTATGTTAAATGCTTTAGAAGGCAGTATCTATAATTTTAACGTGGGAATAGACTGTGAAGATATAGAGCGCTGGCGCAGGATGCTGCCAAAATTGGCGGAAGGGTTCCAGCGAAAACTTTTTAGCGAGGAAGAACACCGCTACTGCAGTTCATATAAAGACCCGGCGCCTCATTATGCGGCAAGATGGTGTGCCAAAGAAGCAGTTCTTAAAGCGCTGTCACCCTTCTATAAAATTAGTCTGCGTCAGATTGAAATATTGCCAGATCAAAATGGAAAACCATTTTGTAAGTTCAATAATCCTGAAATTACAAAATTGGAACCTGCAGTAAGAATCAGCTTAAGTCACAGCAAAAAAACTGCAATGGCGGTTGCAATTATTGCTATAAAAAGAGAATCTTGAGCATATATTCTTCCAGGAGCACTTTTTACTGGGAGAATATAAAGTGGTTTTTTACAACAATCGGATATATCTTTCCCCGCCACATATGAGCGGAACAGAGTTGGAACTTATAACCGAAGCTTTTAAATCCAACTGGGTTGCGCCGCTCGGCCCGCACGTTGACGCATTTGAGCGTGAACTGGCCAGTTATGTTGGAGTTAAAGGCGCGGCGGCCCTGAGCTCAGGTACTGCGGCAATCCATCTGGCTTTGCGCTTGCTGGACGTTGGCCCTGGTGATGTTGTTTTTTGTTCAACACTTACTTTTATCGCCAGCGCCAACCCCATCTTATATCAGGGGGCAAAACCTGTTTTTATTGATTCTGAACCAACAAGTTGGAATATGTCACCTGCCGCCCTGGAAAGGGCATTTATTGACGCTCAAAAAACAGGGACAATGCCAAAAGGAGTAGTTATCGTTGATATTTACGGCCAGAGCGCAGATATGGCCCCGTTACTGTCTATTTGCAACAGGTATGGAGTGCCGGTGATAGAGGATGCGGCGGAATCATTGGGGGCGACTTACCAGGGGAAACCGAGCGGCACCTTGGGAGGGATCGGTGTTTACTCATTTAACGGTAACAAAATTATTACTACCGCTGGCGGCGGGATGCTGGTATCCAACAATCCTGAAGCGCTGGAAAAAGTTCGCTTCTGGTCGACCCAGTCCCGTGATCCGGCAAGGCATTATCAACACAGCGAAGTTGGCTATAACTACCGTTTAAGTAATGTTCTGGCCGCAATTGGGAGGGGACAGTTGCGGGTGTTGGAAGAACGCGTAAAAGCCCGCCGCGCCATTTTTGAACGTTATGCCGAAGCTTTTTCGAATACTGACGGTTTTGATTTTATGCCCGAGGCCCCATTTGGTACGTCAACCAGGTGGTTAACCACTTTGACAGTCAGCCCGGAACGCTGCGGCTTGACAGCGGCACAATTGCTGGACGTCCTGTCAGTGCAACATATTGAGGCCCGCCCTGTTTGGAAACCTTTGCACCTGCAACCGCTGTTTAACGGTTACAACTACTACCCGCATGATTTAAACAACAGCGTCTCAGACAGTTTGTTTGAAAGAGGGCTATGTTTACCGTCAGGCTCGAGTCTGACTGAAGGTGAGCAGAACCGGGTAATAGAGTGTATAAAAACCGCCTTGCGATTTCCTTATAGAGGTAGGTAGATATGTTTTTTTAATTAGTCAGTTTTGCGTATAAGGTTTAGGTGTAGGGGTATTGTTAAGGCTCAACAGTCAGATGATATCTGGCTGTTGAGCCTCTCTCATTACAGTTTGTACATTACTATGCCTGTTTTAACTTTTGGGTAAAAAAAGGTGCTTTTTTGGGGCATCTTTTCTCCTTTGCCGGCGATCTCGGTTACTTCTTCCACCAGGGTGGGGTTTAAGAAAAAGGCCAACTGGTATTCTCCCCGGTCTACCTGGTCCAGGGCGCCCTCTTCCTCGCGCGAATAAGTAATATGCTCGGCCTTTGCCCTCAACTCACCGCATATGCCCAGGTGCTTTTCTATAATCAAGGAATGCAGCACTGAAACATCAAGACCCTGCCAGGCCTTTGACCTATCCTGCGGCATGATGCCGGTTACATCGATATTGTCTTTAAGCGACAGCATGAATATTTTATTATCGCCTGCATACAAGCAGAAGGCATGGCGGTGCTTAACAGTATCAGCCGGACAAACGGCGCCGCCTGGCTGCATTTTCTCTTCCATGACAGCCAGAATTTCTCTGAAGTTGCTTTTGTCAGGCTTAAGTATATATTCTTCAACGGTAAAGTTTGCTTTTAATTGTTCAATCAACTTGTTCTTATCCAGACTTGCGACATTTTCAATCAAACGGTGGGTGGGCAGGACTACCAGCCCGGGGTCGTAAAGGTTGACCAGGGTCATCATGGTGTAATTGTAAACAGGATCAGATGTGTAAGAGCAGCTAATACTCCCGTCTGGTGCAGTGCTGCAGGAACTGGCAGCTGAAACGGCACTGTCTCCCCCTGGCCGTATGCTGCCGCTTTCCCGCTCTTTTTTATAGTTCAAGGCGGTCTCGTACCGGTGGTGCCCGTCAGCGATAAAAATCTGCTTGTCGCCCATGGTCTGCTGGACCCTGCCGATAACCCGGGAGTCAGTGATCACCCACATCCTGTGGCCGTAACCGTCTTCGTCCGTAAAGTCAACATCAGGAGCTGTATTCTTTACATTTTCACGCATAGTGGAGATAATTGTGTTCTCCCTGTCCGCGTAAAGACCGAAGATGGGGCTGAAACTGGCCTCACAGGCCCGCATCAGCGCCAGCCTGTCAGCCTTATGCTTGGGCATGGTTTCTTCGTGCGGCAGGATAATTCCCTTTTCATAGGGTTCCAGCCTGACCCCGCCGAAAAACCCGCTGCGAATCCTCTTTTCCCCGCCCAGAGTAAACTCCTGCTCATAAAGATATAAAGCCGGGCTGGCTTCTTGGGTGAGCACCTGCTCACTGAGCCAGGACTTAAAGTCTTTTGCGGACCTGGTGTATCTATTATTGTTTTCATTATCTTCCGGGTAAGTTTTGCCGTATTCCAGGCGGATGATGTTGTAGGGGTGACGGCGGTAGTAGCAGTCCTGGGCGGCGGCGTCTATAACGTCGTAGGGGGGGGTGACCAAATCGGCCAGGCTGCCTGCTTTGTCGGGGTTGTAGCGCAAACCTTTAAATGGGATAATACAAGCCATTTATTATTGTCCTCCAAAAGGGCTTTTAGGTATAAGAATAAATAATTTCATTCTCTAACCTGGTTAAATTTTAATATAACAATAGCCAAAAAACAATGTTTGTTAATCTTTCCTGGTCCACCTGTCGCTGTCACGGTAACGGTACTTGGCCATGACCCGCTTAAAGGCGTCTTCTAAGTCGATATTCAGTGAATTGGCATAACAGACAACAATGAATAAAATGTCAGCCAGTTCAAGCGCCAGATCTCCAATAGGCTCATCGGGTTTTTTGGTCTTTTCCCCAAACTGGTGGTTGATTTCCCTGGCCAGTTCGCCTACTTCTTCAGAAAGTCGCGCCATCATTGAGAGCGGGCTCCAGTATCCTTCCTCAAACTGGCCGATCCACTCGTCGACTATGCGCTGCATCTCCTTGATTTCCATTTTTTCTCCTCCATGTTTTAAGTGATGAGCGAATAAATCCGCATCTACCTGAATTATTTGCTAAGTAACTTCCATGTATGCCGTCATATTTCCTCCGGTAATTTCGTATGATAGGGGTAAGCCAAACATCTGTAAGGAGGGCGTTCCTTTTGTTGCGTTCACACTGGGTGGTAATCAACAAAAAAACTGTGCTGATAGCCCTGTCTTTGCTGCTGCTCCTGGTAATAATCGCTCAGGGAGCAGGGCGGCTTATGTCCAGGGGTATCGGCAAGATGATGCCTCCCCAGCAGATGCTGCAGACAGGTCTTGAAAAAACCAGGGCCAGCAGCAGTTTCCGCTATCAGGCCGAAACAAAGCTTACATCAGAAGGAAAGGCCAATACAGATTTTCTGAGTAAAGTTGAAGGTGAGCGGGTGGCGCCTGACCTGGTCAGGATGAAGGGTGTGATGATGAATACCCCCATTGAGTTTATCCAGGTAAGCAACGGTTCCTATTTTAAGGACCAGCCCAGCGGCAAGTGGATCGCCCTGCCCGGCAACAAACTTTCAGATTCTGAACTCTTTTATGCCGAACTGAACCCCCTGGCTTATTTTAACTTCAAAGACGTACCTGAGCTTAAATATAAAGGGCTGGACAAGGTAAACGGAGAAAAGCTGATTCTTCTGGAAATGCGCCCAAATCTGATGGACCCTTTTCTGGAACTGCGTCTGACCGATTATTTCTTTAAGGTTTGGCTCTCCCCTGAAGATTACCGCCTGCGGCAGGCCGCCCTTCAGGCCAGGGATAAATACAACACCAAAGGCGGCATTGAAATAAACCTTCGTTTCTGGGACTATGACAAAAATATTACTATCAGTCCTCCTGAGGTAAACTAAATAAGCTTGATTTCCGGCTCGGGCCGGTATTTTTTTTGACCTTTATTAATAATAACATAACAGTTATAATTATTTACATAAACAGGGGCATTTTTCAGGCTTTTTGTTATGGATAAGTATTTTGATACGAGGAGGCTGACCCGATTGCATCCGGACTGTGAAAGAGTCCTTTTGTCTGAGGAGGAAATAAGCGCGAAAGTTGAGGAACTGGGCAGGCAAATATCACTGGATTACGCCGGGCAGGAACTGCTGGTGATCGGGATTTTGAAAGGGGCCATGATCTTCCTGGCGGATTTGGTGCGAAAAATTACTGTACCCACCTACCTGGATTTTATTGACGTATCAAGTTATGGGGCTTCATCAGAGTCATCCGGGGTGGTGCGGATTTTAAAAGACCTGGATTACAGCATTGAAGGGCGCCATATTCTTATTGTTGAGGATATTGTCGACACGGGCCTGACCTTAAACTATCTGGTGGACAACCTCAAATCCCGTGATCCTGCCAGCGTCAAGGTATGCACCCTGCTGGACAAGCCTTCACGCCGGGTTGAGCCGGTGGCAATTGACTATAACGGTTTTATCATACCTGATGAATTCGTGGTTGGATATGGACTTGACTATAATGAGCACTACCGGAACCTGCCAAGTATTATGGTTCTGCGGCGTGAAGTGTATATGAAAGGGGAATAAAGTATGTCTTTAACCGGCCAGGAGCTGGTAATAGTCCTTGATTTCGGCGGCCAGTACAGCCACTTGATTGCGCGCCGTATCCGCGAACTGAAGGTGTTCTGTGAGATGCTTCCTTACAACACACCGATCCAGGAAATAAGAGAGAAAAATCCCAGGGGAATTGTCTTTTCAGGCGGGCCTTCCAGCGTCTGCCAGGATGACGCGCCGGTATGCGACCCTGCTATTTACGAGCTGGGGATTCCAATCCTGGGTATCTGCTACGGTATGCAGTTAATGGCCCGGCAGCTGGGCGGCTGCGTGTCGCCGGCCAACCTCCGGGAGTACGGAAAAACAGAGCTGAGTGTCTTAATCAGGGACGGGATTTTTTCCCGCCTTGATCCTGTAGAGCGTTGCTGGATGAGCCACGGGGACCTGGTTGAACTGCCGCCCCCGGGCTTTAAGATTATCGCTTCCACAGAAAAAGCCCCGGTGGCGGCCATGGCCAACAGGTCCCAAAACCTGTACGCCGTGCAGTTCCACCCGGAAGTGGTGCACACCCCCAGAGGTCAGGATATCCTGAAAAATTTCCTTTATAATATTTGCGGTTGCAGCGGCCTTTGGACCATGGGTTCCTTCCTGGATCAGGCCATAGCCGAAGTGCGGGAACAAGTGGGGGATAAAAAGGTGCTTTGCGCCCTGAGCGGCGGGGTTGATTCTTCCGTTGCCGCGGTGCTGGTGCAAAAAGCGGTGGGAGACCAGCTTACCTGCGTTTTTGTCAATCACGGCCTTTTGCGCAAGGGCGAAGCAGAGCAGGTGCAAAAGACTTTTAAGGAAAAATTCAAAATTAACCTTATATATGTGGACGCCCGGGATAGGTTTCTCTCCAAGCTGTCCGGCGTGTCGGAACCGGAGCGGAAAAGGAAGATCATCGGCGAGGAGTTTATCCGGGTTTTTGAAGATGAGGCGGCTAAACTTGGCCAGGTTGAATTTCTGGTGCAGGGCACGCTCTACCCCGATGTGGTGGAAAGCGGCACAGCCACGGCGGCGGTTATTAAAAGCCACCACAATGTGGGGTGCCTGCCGGAAGATATGAATTTAAAACTGGTGGAGCCGCTGCGCTGGCTATTTAAAGATGAAGTGAGGGTGCTTGGTGAAGAAATGGGGCTGCCCGAAGAGGTGGTCTGGCGCCAGCCTTTCCCCGGCCCGGGTATGGCTGTGCGCATCCTGGGTCCGGTGACCGAGGAAAAAGTGAGGATTACACAGGAAGCGGACACCATTGTCGAACAGGAAATCCGTAAAGCCGGGCTGTACAGGCAGATCTGGCAGTCCTTCGCGGTGCTGCCCGACATGAGAAGCGTCGGCGTCATGGGCGACGAGCGCACTTACGCGCATACCGTGGTAATCCGGGCGGTAAACAGCGTCGACGCCATGACCGCGGACTGGGTGCGCCTGCCCTACGAGGTGCTGGAGGCCATCTCCTCCCGCATTGTCAGTGAAATCAAGGAGATCAACCGGGTGGTCTACGACATCACCTCCAAGCCCCCGGCGACGATAGAGTGGGAGTAGGAAAGAAAAAGCCTGTAACCCAGATAAATAAAGGGTTTGCAGGCTTTAATTATTGGCCGTGGCAGCAGAATGGCAAGGGCAAAATAGTAAAGGAACTTACCTGCCGGGATTTTAGGGCAATGCTGGAGAGCAACCCGAGCGCCCGACAGGTTTCGACCGGGAGGTGGGGGTATTTTCGGAAGTACCCCCTCTTTTCATGTCCACCTCCTGGGAGAACCAAGGCGATAAACTCCGGGGCGAAGCCCCGCTTTTGACTCTAGAGTGCACTTTCAAGGTTCAGTCTATCCCCGAAGTGAATAGCCATCTGGGATATGCATTTCTTCCAGTCTCTAATGGGCATTGACCATTTTTTGCCGGCTTCCATAGTTGCCAGGTAGATAATCTTTTTCAAGGATTCATCGCTTGGGTAAGCAGTCTTAGTTTTGGTTACTTTACGCAGTTGCCGGTGATAACCTTCAACAACGTTAGTGGTGTAGATGACCTTGCGTACTTCGTAAGGGTAGCTGAAATAGGTGGTTAGCTCTATCCAGTTGTTTTCCCATGACCGTACAATAACCGGATGTTTCTTGCCCCACTTGTTTTTAAATGATTGAAATGCTTGTTCGGCTCCCTCCAGGGTAACCGCCTGGTAGACTTCCTTTAAATCGGCCATGATCTCTTTCTGTTCCTTGTAAGGTACATATCGCATGGAATTGCGGATTTGGTGGATTACGCAGAGTTGAATCTCAGTGTTTGGATAAACGGTGCTAATGGCCTCTGAAAACCCGGATAGACCGTCTTTACAGGCAATTAGTATGTCTTCTACTCCACGGTTTCTAAGGTCGTTACATACCCCAAGCCAGAAGCTGGCACTCTCGTTTTCTCCGATCCAGATCCCCAGGATTTCTTTGTATCCATCCAAGTTGATACCCATTACGGTATAGGCTGCTTTGTTGACAATCCGGTTGTCCTTACGGACCGGGAGATTGCTGCAGTCTTTGGCAGGTACCAGCGGCACGATTGGGGCGACCTCTGCCAAGAGGATAAGACCCTGAACGATCGGGCGGTTGAAAGTGGAGACAGGGTAATGGCTGAGTACCTGACCAGCAAGGGGAAAATCTGGATTATAACCGAATGGGACAGGTCGGCGACGACGATTCTATTCCCCAGCGAGTATTAAACGTCGGTGCCAGATTGCAGGCGCCTTCGTGCAGAATATAATAACAAAAGCCGCCACGAGCCAAGCTGGCCCAGGACGGCTTTAATGCAGGAAGAGCGGGATTCCGGTGTTGGGATACCCGCTCTCGTTTTATGACAGCTCAGGAAACGGAATGTGCAGCAGCCGCATGATTTCCTTCTGCGTTTCGTATACTCGCTCAGCAATGAATTCACAGAACGGCTCAGACTTATCCTTGTTCTGATACTGCCGGATGGTGTCGTTATATTCTGGCCGGAGCACAGGAGGAATAATTGCCAACTGATAACCGTCTTGTATCAGCGCCAAATTCATGATAAGACGGCTTGTTCTGCCGTTGCCATCGATGAATGGGTGGATTGACACAAACTTCAGGTGCAGCAGCGCGGCAAATGTTACGGGATGGTAATTGTTCCGCTCGGATTTTACCCATTTCTCCAGCTTCCGCATTTGTCCCTCAATCTCCTGTGGCCTGGGGAACACATACCCGGTGCCGGAGACGATAACGCTCTCCTTCCTCCATGTGCCGGCGTTTGCCTCGTCAATGCTTTTGTAAAACAGGCGATGCATGGTTTTGATGTCCTCCACAGTGATGCGTCGCTCCCCAATCAGGGTAAACATGAAATCATAGGCTTGGCCGTGGCCCACCGTCTCATAGAAATCCCGGAGCGGCCTGCCGCCGATGGTTAGACCGTCCTCAAGCACCACCTTTGTCTCGCTTATAGTGAGGGTATTTCCCTCGATGGCATTACTCGACCATGTGAGCCCGATGCGGTAGTAGTCCTTCAACTGCTTCAGCATATGCCCTTCGAAGGGGCGAACTTCGCTTATCGCCTTGTGGCAGCGGTCGATTTTTTCATATATGGTCACCGGATATCACCGCCTTTTTCCTCTCGACACGAGGTAATAATCCCGCTGGTTATAATTGTGCCATTTTCCGTACCGCACCAGGGGCAGTTTATGCTTTCGCGGTCTTTTCCGCCCGGAAAACCGGCATTCAAAATAGATATGCTGAAATTTTTACCGCAAGCTGTGCACGTGTAAGAACTTTTCTCCACCTTCATAGGACAATCCCCCTTTTTCAGTACGTGACCTTCTCGCCGGAAGGCGTAATGAAGGCTCCCTCATATCGGCAACCAGCGGCCTCCGCAATTTGCTTCAATTCGTCGACTGTAAAACTCTCCCGTTTCATTTTCTGGCTGAAAGCTTGCGGGCTTTTTCCGGATATTCGTCCGAGTTCGGAAACGCTTATCCCAAGCTTGACACACAGTATTTTAAGCTGTTCAGATACTGACATATCATCACTCCTTTCAATATTCTCATTATAAACGAAAACATTTAGTAAATCAACGTTAATATTTCTCTTTTATTGAGAAACGTTAAAAATGAATTGACTATATAAACATTAAAATTTATATTATAAACAAGAACATATACAAGTTAGGAGAGAGCGAAACCTTCGAACTGGCCGAACAGAACATCGAGAATGACTGGGGCTGCACCATGAACGGAGAAGGCCAAGCGCCTGGAGCGCGAAGCAGACGAGAAGGCCCGTAAAGCCGCCGAGCTCATGCAGCAGGCAAAAAAGGAAATGATGAAGGCCGAGGAGCTGCAGCGGAAATTCAACATCGACCGCGATTACTGGGAAGACATCAGGAAGTCACTCGATTGGGCAGCATACCAGCTTTCCGACAAACTCGGATATTAACCCCGCCTGAATGAGAGCCTGGAGGGGCCAGGCCGAAACCTACCGGCCAAATGCCGGGATGGTCGCGGGAACCCGCCGCCAGAGGGGGAAAGATGGCGCCCCTTTTATATAAATTGTTCTTTGACAATTTGGAAAGGAGAAAGACGATGACCAACGCAGCAGCAATCGGATACATGATAAGAGCGGCCAAACAGGCAGGGCTCGACCACGATACTATCAAGGTGCTGGAAGCCCTTAAATAATAGAGGCAATAGAAACAGATAAAATCAAGGGAAAAAACCTCAAGACAAATTCAAGTGATAGAGTGGGAGTAGGGGGAGAAGGCTTCTATAACAACTTATCAGCTGTTAGGAGTATACAGCCAGAGGTACTTGAAACACTGGGGACACCGTTTTTTTCTACCAATGGTACAGGGTTGGGGTTAGCTGATTGCTACTCTATCGCTGAGAGGCACAAGGTAAATAAAATCATCGATAAGGTCCTGTAGGGTACCATCTGTTATCGTAAGATACTTTCTTAAAGTGTTTTTTAGCATTGTTAATATCAAATGAAACGCTTGTGCGAAACTTATATCCTTAAGCTCGTCACAGTAGAG